>Ga0163215_100146_pt1 | contig 192403 bp, 176 predicted proteins | sample SynspAceP_FD_185934 | JGI IMG/M metagenome (GOLD analysis project Ga0163215, IMG submission 185934) | Saline lake microbial communities from Ace Lake in Antarctica - Synechococcus sp. Ace-P (Hybrid Assembly) | ecosystem: Environmental > Aquatic > Non-marine Saline and Alkaline > Saline | place... | reverse complement strand
GGCCTGCTGCGCATCCTCCAGGTCTTCGTAGATGTCGACAACGTCATCGCTGTCCAGCTCTCGCATCGCCTCCTGCAAGACTTCGGGCGTCAGTAGGGCGACAACTTCGTCGCGGATCGCCTCGTCCAGCTCCGACAGGATCTCGCCGTCGAATTCCAGATCATAGAGGCGGATCAGCCGCGCGCGGTCAAAGGCACTGATCTGCTCCAGAAGGTCGGCGATGTCGGCCGGGTGCAGCGGCTCCATCAGCTCGATCAGCTTTTCGCGGTCATCGATCTCGACCGCGTATAGGATCGCCGCTACATCGCGTTTGCCCAGAACATAGGCCTCCGGTTCGACGTCTTCGGGGGTGTTATCTGTTTCCTGAACCTGATCCGACATGTCAGCACCCCCTTATTGACTGCCGTGCAACATAGGCGGGCAACCCAAAGACCACAATGGGCCCACGAACCGCTGGCAGGACATCAGGCCATTGTCGGGGCGAAAAAATCCGGTAATGCTGCGCGGATGAACACACAGACTCTCCTGACCGGCCAGACCCTCGTTTTCAGCGGTGATCCCTTCATGCAAGCATGGGAGGATTGCGTTCAGATCAACAGCGCGGGCGCGGTGCTGCTGGAGGCAGGGCGCATTGCGGCGGTCGGCGATGCAAGCACGCTCAAGGCGCAACACCCCCAGGCTCGCGTGATTTCATACGGTGACGATCTGATCTGTCCCGGTTTTGTGGACGCGCATGTGCATTATGCGCAAACGGCGATGATCGCCAGTTGGGGCAAGCAGCTGATCGACTGGCTCAACACCTATACCTTTCCCGAAGAGGCGCGCTTTGCCGATCAAGGGTATCCCGAACAGATCGCCGCGCGCTATCTGGATCTGACGGCGGCCAATGGCACGACGACGGTCGCCTCCTTTGCCACCATCCACCCCGCCAGTGTGGATGCGATATTCGAGGCGGCAGCGGCGCGCGGGCAATGTGTGGTGGCGGGCAAAACCTGCATGGACCGCAATGCGCCGGACAATCTGCGCGACACCGCACAGTCTGCCTATGACGACAGCAAGGCGCTGATCGCGCGTTGGCACGGAACGGGCCGCGCACAGTACGCCATCACGCCGCGATTTTCGCCCACCTCGACGCCGGAGCAACTCGCGGCGCTTGGTGCGCTCTGGGCCGAGCATACCGATTGCCTGATGCAAACCCATCTGAGCGAGCAACCCGACGAGATCGAGTGGGTGCGCAGCCTTTATCCACAAGCGCGCGATTATCTGGACACCTACGAAGCGCACGGGCTGCTGGGCGCGCGTGGCCTCTACGGCCATTGCGTCCACCTGACCGCGCGCGAGGTAGACCGGCTGGCCGAGGTACAGGGGCGTGTGATCCATTGCCCGACATCGAATGCGTTTATCGGATCGGGGACGCTGAACCTGCCTGCATTGGCCGCGCGCGGCATACCCTTGGGGCTGGCCACGGACACCGGCGGCGGATCATCGTTTTCGATGTTGCGCACCATGGCCGCCGCCTATGAGGCCGCACAGAACCACGGCCACGCCCTGCACGCAGCGCAGCTGCTGTGGCTGGCCACCGCCGGATCGGCCCGCGCGCTGCATCTGGACCATGAGATCGGCAGTCTGATGGCGGGGAACTACGCGGATATCACCGTGCTTGATCTGCGCTCGACCACCGCAATTGCACAGCGCGCCAACAGGTCGGGGTCCGTCTGGGAGGATGTCTTTGCGACCTTGATGATGGGCGATGACCGCGCGGTGCGGGCCACGTGGATCAACGGTAGCTGTGTAGTCGGTTAAACGCTGGCTGTTCACCGGGGATTCCGGGTTTCAGGCCGCACAGTCTCCACAGGTCTGATGGTCAACGTCCAGGCGTCAACAGCGGTTACCAGCCAGCACCTGCACCCAGATGCCGCCTTTTTGCGCCAGACCGAACGCAGTGACTTTCGGTTTTACAATGTTGCGGTGATGATCAGGCGCGTTTGCCCAACCCGCAATGATTTTGCTTTCGGTGTTGTAGAGTGTCCCCTCTCCAAGGTTTTCGGCCACTGTGCACCAGCGATAGCCCGCCCTGGTCACGCGGTCACCGGGAGTCGATCTATTGCTGCCAATGTGGCCAAAAGTGCCACTGGCTGCCAGATCCGCTACATGAGCACGCGCGGCAGCGTCCAGCGCGGCCGACCGCACAAGCGGCTTCTGGCCCGCCCTTGCACGGATCGCGTTCAGTTGATCCGTGGCAGATTGACCCGACACAAAGGCAACGGCCTGCGTGGCCTTCGCATCCGCCTGCGGCTCTGCCGTTTCGCCACAGGACGACACGATGACACATCCTGAAACGGCGAGTGCGGCAATGAAACCTGTTTTCATAAGTCTTCTCCGAGTTTTCTGGCATAGTCGTTGTGGCGCGCGATGGTTTGACCCAGATCCAGTGTGGTCACCTGCCCGTCCCTGACTATCCCTTTTCCGTTAACAAAAAGATCACGCACGGTCGTGGGCCCCGCCAGCAGAAGCGCCGCAGGGTCCCAAGACCCCGCCGCCTCCACTCCCGACATATCCCAGACGGCGATATCCGCGCGTTTGCCCACTGCAAGACGCCCGCAATCGGGACGGCCCAGCACATCTGCGCCGCCGCGTGTGGCGATCTCCAGCGCTTCGCGGGCGCTCATCGCGTCGGCTCCGCGTGTGACCCGTTGCAGCAACATCGCCTGGCGGGCCTCGGCCACCAGATTGCCCGCGTCATTGCTGGCCGATCCGTCCACGCCCAAGCCCACCGGCACACCTGCGTCGCGCATCGCGCGCAAGGGCGCGATGCCACTGCCGAGGCGACAGTTGGAACAGGGGCAATGCGCCACGCCGGTGCCTGTGGCGGCGAAAAGGGCGATCTCGGAGGGGTCCAGCTTGACGCAATGGGCATGCCACACATCGCGCCCGACCCAGCCGAGGCTTTCGGCGTATTGACCCGGGCGGCAGCCGAAGGTTTCCAGCGAATAGGCGATATCCTCGTCATTCTCCGCCAGATGGGTGTGAAGCATCACTCCCTTGTCGCGCGCCAGCAAAGCGGCGTTACGCATGAGGTCCGTGCTGACCGAGAACGGCGAACAGGGTGCTATGCCCACGCGGCACATGGATCCCTCTGCCGCATCGTGGAAGGCGTCAATCACGCGGATGCAATCGGCCAGAATGGACTCTTCATCCTCCACCAGCGCGTCAGGGGGCAAGCCGCCTGCACTTTCGCCAATGCTCATTGCGCCCCGCGTGGGATGAAAGCGCAGGCCGATTTCGGCGGCGGCATGGATCGTATCCTCCAACCGCGCACCATTGGGATAGAGATAGAGGTGGTCCGAACTGAGCGTGCAACCCGACAGCGCCAGTTCGGCCAGACCGACCTGAGCGGAGACAAACATATGATCCGGCGTAAACCGCTGCCAGATAGGGTAGAGCGTGCGCAGCCAGCCAAAAAGCAGCGCATCCTGCCCGCCGGGCACGGCGCGCGTCAGGCTCTGGTATAAATGGTGGTGGGTATTGACCAGACCGGGGGTGACCAGACAACCCACCGCATTGACCACCTGCGCGCCGTCAGGGGCGGAAAGCGCGGGACCAATGGCGGCAATCATACCGTCCTTGATCAGGATATCCTCGCCCGAAAGTTCGCGCCGCGTGTCGTCCATGGTGAGGATCGTGCCTGCCCCGCGCAGCAGAGTATGTGTCATGCAGCCACCTCTGCCTGCAAGATCGCCAGTGCCTCGGCGTGGATAGCAACGTTTGCCGCCGCGATCACGCGACCGCCGTGGTGGGCCGGTCCGCCCTGCCAATCCGTGACGATCCCGCCCGCCGCGTGGATGAGCGCAATCGGCCCCTGCACGTCATAGGCGTTCAGCCCCGCCTCGATCACCAGATCCACGTGACCGGCAGCAACCAGTGCGTAGGCATAGCAATCCATCCCGTAACGCGTCAGCTGCGCTGCGCGCGATACGGCGCGGAAGGCTGCGCCCTCGGCCTCGGTGCCAACCTCGGGGAAGGTTGTGAATACAATAGCTTCGGACAAAGGGCGTGCAGCGCGCGTCTGTATCGGGCGGCGGCTGCCGTCATGGATCAGGGCAGCACCTTCTGGCGTACCGATGAACCGCTCACCTGTGTAGGGCTGGTCGACGATGCCGATAACCGGACCGCTGTCATCGCCTACAGCGATCAGCACACCCCATGTGGGCGTGCCCGACACGAACCCGCGCGTGCCATCGATGGGGTCCAGCACCCATGTCAGGCCACTGGTGCCTGATTTGACACCCATTTCTTCGCCAAAGATCGCATCATCCGGGCGGTGCTTTGCGAGCACGTCACGCATCGCGGCCTCGGCTGCGCGGTCGGCCACGGTGACCGGATCATAGCCGCCTGCCAGCTTGTTATCGGTGTCCAGATCCGCACTGCGGAAGTGTGGCAATATCACGTCACGCGCGGCATCTGCCAGCAGGTGCGCGACGCGGGTGAGCCCGTCGGTCAGGGTAGGGTCAAATGTCATGCGTTCTCGTCTCACTTAGGGCTGGGTGTTGCAAGCGCGACGCCGGAATGGCCGCTCTATCGGGTCATTTTCGCCGGTCCTACGCTGGATCAAGCCACATCAGCCAGCACGCGGGCCAGCTCGAACAGGCGGCGGCGCTGGTTTTCGGGAATGGCGTAATACGAGCGGACGAGTGCCATAGCACTCTTGTCGTCAAGCACATCGTCGGGCAACGCCATGTTCACGCAAGCGGGTTGCGGCTGCTTTGTCGGCAACCCTTCAAAAAAAGCAGCCACCGGCACCTCCAGCGCAGTTGCGATATCCCAAAGCCGTGAAGCGCTCACGCGGTTTGCGCCGGTCTCGTACTTCTGGATTTGCTGGAATTTGATGCCCACACGCTCGGCCAGCGTTTGCTGGGTCATCCCGATCAGCCAGCGGCGCTGGCGGATTTTCTTGCCCACATGGGTGTCTACGATATGCGCCATAGCGACCTGCCTGTTTTCTTGCGCTGCACGATCTGGTCCGCTTGTCCGGAACCCATGGGGCAAACGACTTAGCAAATGGGCACAGATTTCTGTCCCGATATCACACCATACGCAAACACTCGCACGGTGCAATTATCTTGTGATGCAAGGCCTCCCCACATCACCTGACAGCAAGTTTTGCTTTCAGCAGCGTCACAAGCTGCTCCAGCGGTACGGAATGTTTGCCCTCAGAGGTGTAGAGATTGATGAGTTGCACCGGCAGGTTGGGCAAGGCCCCGCCGTGATCGATTCGTGCCATCTGCTGAGGTTCCGTCCCCTCAATTGCCGTGTACACGGCCAGATCGGCGCTGACAGTGGCGTGGATCGCGCTGTCATTGTCCGTTTCCATGATCATCTGCCACGGGATGTCCGCCGCATCCAGTGCCGCAACAACCAGCGGGCGAAAGGTACACAAACGCCCGTAAGCAATGCTGAGCGGACGCTGGCGCCACGCCGCCCCGCCGGGCGCACCGATCCAGTGCAGGGGACGCTCGGCCAGCGTCACACCGCCCGCGCCCAGCGTTGTCTCTGTCGTCAGGATCACGTCGCATGCGCCTTTGGCAAACATTTCCTTGAGAACGCTGGTGTGCGAGGATTCCAGCAAAATCCGGATCGCGGGGAACACGGCATTGAACTGCTTGAGCACCTGCGGGATGGCCGGATAGACGATGTCATGCGGCACACCCAGCCGCAGGGTGCCGGTATATTCCTGCGCCGTCAGCCGCAACACCGCCTCGTCGTTCAGTGCCACCATTCGCCGCGCATAGCCCAGCAACTGGTCACCACTGGCGGTAAAAGAAACGCTGCGCCCGCTACGGTCCAGCAGCTGCACGCCCAGCACCTCTTCCAGACGCTTGAGCTGCATCGACACGGCGGACTGCGTCAGGTGCAAAAAACCCGCCGCACGGGTTACACCGCCTGCATCGGCGACCGCGACAAGCGCGCGCAAGGTGCCTAAATCAAGATTCCGCATACATCACCAAATTGAATATAAGACATCATAAACATTCATTTTAATAATGATCCGGATACCACCATGTATCAACAACATAAATGAATAACAGAAAATGCATCACACAAACCGGAGTAATACTATGCGCCTGTCACTCACAGCCCTCTCCCTGCCTCTTTTTGCCGCACCCCGCCGTGCGTTGCGCTGTACACTGCCCGCCATGATCGCTCTTTGGCGCAGCCGCCGCGCGTTAGCAGCCCTATCAGACGCGCAATTATGCGATGTGGGGATCACCCGCACAGAGGCCTTTGCAGAGGCAGGCCGCCCTCTATGGGATGCCTCGCGTCCGCAAAGCATTAACCGTGCCTAAAAACCCGACCGAAAAACCTTGAAATACAACACGGGGCACCCGATATTGGCGGTATCCTTGCGCAAACCCTTTGTGCGGGCAATCTTTAGGGAGTTTTACATGGCAGACGTGAATACAATCCGGACAGGTGCCGGAAGCCGCACAGCCGCGATTGATGAAGGCCTGCGCGCACACATGAGCAAAGTCTACGGCACGATGTCCGTAGGTATGTTGATTACATTCGCCGCCGCTTGGGCCATATCCGGCCTCGCGGTCACATCCGACCCGGCGTCCGCCGCAGCACAGCTGCGCGAAGGTCAGTATTTGACCGACCTCGGTTACGCGATATACGCATCTCCGCTCAAGTGGCTGATCATGTTTGCCCCATTGGCATTTGTTTTTGGCCTGAGCGCCGCGATCAACAAGATGTCGGCCGCCACGGCCCAGCTTGTTTTCTACGCTTTCGCCCTTGTGATGGGCTTGTCGCTTAGCTCGATCTTCCTGATCTACACAGGCGCATCGATCATTCAGATCTTCCTGATCACCTCTATAGCGTTCGCGGGTCTGTCGCTGTACGGCTACACAACCAAGAAAGACCTGTCCGCGATGGGTACGTTCCTGATCATGGGCGTGATTGGTCTGATCGTGGCATCCATTGTGAATATCTTCCTCGCAAGCTCAGCGCTGACGTTTGCAATCTCCGTGATCGGTGTGCTGATCTTCGCAGGCCTCACCGCCTACGACACGCAGCGTATCAAGACCGAGTATGTCGCGCACGCTCAGCATGGTGACAGTGAATGGCTGGGCAAAGCCGCCATCATGGGCGCGCTGAGCCTCTACCTGAACTTCATCAACATGTTCATGTTCCTGCTGCAGCTTTTCGGCAACCGCGAATAACAACGCCAGCGGTGACAGGTTCCAAGCCGCTCCTTCGGGGGCGGCTTTTTTCTTGGGCATAGATCGTGTCGGCGTTTTTAGTGGCTTATGTTGAAGCTACTGCCGATGCCCCAGGTCAGCAGCATGGCCGCCCCACCCAACAGCGCGACCCTACGCACCGCAGGCAGCACTGGCGTGCCACCCAGATGCGCCCCGACGGCCCCAGACAGGCAGAGTGTGATCATGGCAATCGCAGCGATCACTGGCCCGGCCAGGGCGACAGGCGTTGCAACAGCAGCAACCAGCGGAAGTGCTGCACCCATAGCAAATGCACCACCCGAGTAGATCGCCGCCTGCTGCGGGTCCGCCTGCCCTGCAAGGCCGAACATCCCCAACTCCTCGCGCGCATGGGCGCCCAGAGCGTCGTGGTCAGTCATCTGCTGGGCGACTTCACGTGCCAGATCGCTTTGCACGCCCCGTGCCTCAAGACCTTCAGTCAGCTCATCCAGTTCGTATTCAGGGTCCTCGATCAACGCGACTCGCTCACGCTCCAGATCGGCCTCCTCGACATCGGCTTGCGTGGATACCGAGATATACTCGCCCGCAGCCATCGACAGCGCACCTGCTACGAGGCCGGCCAATCCGGTCAGCAAAATATCGCCCCGCATCATGCCTGCTGCGGTAACGCCGATCATCAGGCTGGAGATTGACACAACACCGTCGTTGGCACCCAGCATCCCGGCACGCAGCCCGTTCGAGCGATTTATAAAATGACCTTCGCGTGGCATGGCAATTTCCTGCTAGAACAAATGCAAAAGGAGCCACGACTTAACGCAGCTCCCAGCTTCGGGTCGTCAATGGAAGGTAGATCTTACTTGATCTTGCCTTCTTTGTAGTCGACGTGCTTGCGCGCTACAGGGTCGTATTTCTTCATGACCATTTTCTCGGTCATGGTGCGTGCGTTTTTCTTTGTGACGTAGAAATGGCCTGTGCCCGCGGACGAGTTCAGACGGATCTTGATCGTGGTTGGCTTAGCCATTTTATCTTCTCCTCAGGCAGCGCCGCACCATGCGTGCCGCGCGCGTGTAATCTTTGAGTTTTGGCTTCTACCTGCACCGCAGCCCGAGTCAAGCCTGTATTGCACAATGAACAGGCATAGGGTGCAAAATAACCCCCGGACACGCAATCTTTGTTGACGTAGGCCACCGCCAGACGCTACGGCAAGCGGGACGGGAGAGACACAGGCAACTGTGGCGCCGAAGGAGCAACCGCCCCGGAAACTCTCAGGCAACGGGACCGTCATGAATTGAACTCTGAAAAGTGGGGTCCGCAGACCCCCGCCGGCGGTGTAAGTGGATGGATCGTGGTGATCCGGCATGAAACTCTCAGGCCAATGACAGAGGGGGCACTTAGCCCGCCCGCAGGGGCGGCACAAAAGGTGCAGCCATGACTAACTCTACTCCTGAAAAGATTGCCGTGATCGGTGCGGGCATCACCGGTGTAACCACTGCCTATATGCTCGCGCGCAAGGGTGTCGATGTGACCTTGTTCGAGGCGAGCCCCTATCCCGCCATGGAGACCAGCTATGCCAACGGCGGCCAGTTGTCGGCATCGAACGCCGAGGTATGGAACTCGGCCACGACTGTGCTCAAGGGCATGAAGTGGATGTTCAAATCCGGCGCGCCGCTGCTGCTGAACCCCAAACCGTCCTGGCACAAATATTCGTGGCTGGCGGAATTTGTAGCGGCCATCCCGAAGTACCGCGAAAACACAATACAGACGGTGCAGTGGGCGTTGGAAGCACGCGCGCACCTACGGGCCATTGCAGAGGAAGAAGGCATAAAATTTGACCGCGAAGAACGTGGGATTTTGCATTTCTACGGCACAAAGGGCGAGTTTGACGTGGCCGCGAAAGTGTCCACGCTGCTGGCCGAGGGCGGGCTGGAGCGCCGCGCCGTGACTCCTTCGGAAATTGCGCAAATCGAGCCGACGCTGAAGGGCGACATCTATGGCGGCTTTTTCACCGAAAGCGATTTCACCGGCGACATCCACAAATTCACCAGCGAGCTGGCAAAGGCCTGCGTGCGGCGGGGGGTGACCCTGCGCATGTCGACATTTGTGGACAAAGTTGACGCAGCCAATGGAAAGATCGCGATTTCCAGCCATCCAACACATGACAAGGTCAGCAAAAAGGGCGGTGTACTGACAGAGATCTACGATAAGGTGGTGATCTGTTCAGGCGTTCGTTCGCGGGAATTTGCAGCCCACCTGGGGGACAGGCTGAACATCTATCCGGTCAAGGGCTATTCCCTGACCATCAACCTTGAAGACGAAGCCAATCAGGCCGCAACCCCCATGGTCAGCCTGCTGGACGACAATGCCAAGATCGTCACCAGCCGTCTGGGCAAGTCACGCTTTCGCGTGGCAGGCACGGCAGAATTCAACGGCTATAACAAGGATATCGTCTGGAACCGTGTGGCCCCGATGCTGGACTGGTGCCACACCCATTTCCCCGACATGAGCACGGAGAGCTTCCAGTCGTGGGCGGGACTGCGTCCGATGATGCCAAACATGCTGCCACGGGTGGCGCAGGGCAAGAACCCCGCCGTGTTCTACAATACAGGTCACGGGCATTTGGGATGGACGCTATCGGCCGCAACCGCCGATATCATCTCGGAGCTGGCCACTGCCAAAGCCGCCTGACGCCAAAGCTTCGGGCGCCCCGCTAAAGGGGCGTCCGGAGTGATAAAATGCGCGGAAAGCCTATAAGCCGGATTTTGTCCCGATGGCACGCCGGAGCGTTCCATCATGGATGACCATTCCTCTGACCATGCCGTTACCGACACAGCTACAGCCGCCAACCCGGACCTGCTGGAGCGAAAGAGGCTCCGCCGCCATGCCCGAAGGCACAGACAGCACGCGGTCCCTATTTGGCGTTGCTCCCGGTGGGGCTTGCCATGCCGCCGCTGTTACCAGCCGCGCGGTGGGCTCTTACCCCACCGTTTCACCCTTACCTGTCACCGACCCGAGGCGAACCCCGGAAGTAACAGGCGGTTTATTTTCTGTGGCGCTTTCCGTCGGGTTGCCCCGCCCGGGCGTTACCCGGCACCGTTTCTTTCCGGAGTCCGGACTTTCCTCCCGAGTGCCTTGCGACACCCAAGCAGCCATCCAGCCTTCCGCGCAAGAAGCGGCTTACGCGCAGTAGGGTCAAAGGGTCAATGGGAGAAGCGAAGATGCCCGTCTCAGAGCGTAAAATCAGCTGCCGTGAGCGGCCCGCTGCGCCAAGGTGCGCGCCGCAGACGGACGGTGTGCAACAAGGTGTCAAAGTCGCAAAGCGCGGTGTAGCCTGCGGCCTGAGCGGCGCGGATAAAGGCCGCCGCATCCCCTCCCCCGTCATCAAACCTGCGGGCGGGCGCAGCCAGGCCCTGACGCTCCAGCCGGACCCAGTCGAAATGCGGGCCAGGATCCGCTTTGCGTCCCGGCGCCATGTCGGAATGCCCGATCACGCCTTCGGGCGGGATGGACCAGCGCGCCATGATAACCCGCAGCAGATCTTCGAGCGCATCCATCTGGGGGGCCGAAAAAGGGTGGGTGCCACGATTGTCCAACTCGATCCCGATGGAACGCGAGTTGATGTCCGCCAGCCCGCCCCATTCACCAGCCCCCGCGTGCCATGCCCGGTCCGCTTCCTGCACCATCTGAATCACCTCACCGGTGCCGTCGATAAGGTAATGCGCCGAGACCTCCGCCGAAGGGTCGCACAAACGCTCCAGCGCCGAGGCCGCATCGGCCATCGCGGTGTAGTGGAGAACCACCATCACAGGGGTCAGGCCAGCACGGCGCGGCCCGCAGTTTGGGGAAAGCTGTTGTCGCACGCGGCCTTATTCGCTGGTGGTGCTGACCGTGCGGAAGGGCGACGGATCCCAGGTGCAGGCATAACCATCACCATCGGGGTCCATACCCTTGCGGTCCCGCTCGGGTCCGCCGGCGGCCATAAACGCGGCCTGCGCCTGATCCTGATGGCGGAATTCGCCACAGCTGCGGTTGTATTTGTTCGCCGCATTGAACCGGCTGCGTTTATAGAGCTTGGTGCCCACCGGATGGTTGGTGGCCAACGCATAGGCCACGATATTCGGGCCGGTCTCCGTCCGCTCGGGCAAAGCCTGCGGCTGGATCACCTGATATTGCGCGCGGTTTGAAGCCATGCGCGCGGCATCGCTTTCAATGCTGCGCTGGCCGGACACCGCGTCAAAGTTGTTTTCCTGGCTGATGCCGGTGGCGCTGTTGATCACGGCAGGCGGCGGGTTGGATGGTCCGGCTTCCAGAGGTGCGACCCCCGAGTTGTTTGCAGCCGCAGCAAGTCGCTCTGCATCCGCAGCACTGCCCGTCTGCGCCAGAATGGCGGCTGTCTGTGCTGCCGTATCCTCGGCCGAGCCGCTTTCGGGAAGTCCTTGCGCAGTGACCCCCGGAGCAGCAGGAAGAGCAGCAGTGCCAGCCAGCGCTGCATCACGGTTGGCGCGCTGCGCGTCAAACGTCTGGTCGAAGCCCACGCCAAAGCGGCTGTCTTCAGGCACGGAAGGCTGACATGCCGCCAAGGCTACAAGGGCGGTTGCACCCAGCATTGTTCGAACACTCATCATCACATTTAGCCTGCATTCCATGTTACGGGTGAAGCGCGTCTACCACCATTTGTCCGCTTTGGCCACAAAGCCTGCGCTGCGTTCAAGCGCATAGGCGGAAGACAGCAGATCTGCCTCCTCCCATGGACGTCCGATCAGTTGCAGACCCAGCGGCAGCCCTTGGGCATTGGTGCCTGTTGGCACCGCAATGCCCGGCAGACCGGCAAGGTTGACCGTCACAGTGAAGACATCATTCAGGTACATCTGGATCGGGTCGGCATTGCTCATCTCGCCCAGACCGAAAGCGGCGGAGGGGGTTGCGGGCGTCAGGATACTGTCGATCCCGGCGGCGAACACGTCGTCAAAGTCTTTCTTGATCAAAGTACGCACACGACGCGCGCGGTTATAGTAGGCGTCATAGAAGCCAGCGGACAGCACATAGGTGCCCACCATCACGCGGCGCTGCACTTCTGGCCCAAAGCCTTCGGCACGGGTCTTCTCATACATCTCGGTGATACCATCGCCCGCGTCCAGTTTGGCGCGGTGTCCGTAGCGCACGCCATCGTAGCGGGCAAGATTGCTGGACGCCTCGGCAGGGGCAATCACGTAATAGGCGGGCAGCGCATATTTCGTGTGCGGCAGCGAGATATCGACAATCTCAGCACCTGCGTCTTTCAACATCGCAGCGCCGTCTTCCCACAGCTTTTCGATCTCCGCAGGCATACCATCCATGCGGTACTCCTTGGGGATACCGATCTTCTTGCCGCGCATGTCGCCGGTCAAGGCCGCCTCGAAGTCCGGCACGGTCAGATTGGCGCTGGTGCTGTCCTTGGGGTCATAGCTGCACATGGCCTCCAGCATGATGGCCGCGTCGCGCACGGATTTGGTCATCGGGCCGGCCTGATCGAGGCTGGAGGCGAAGGCCACCACGCCCCAGCGCGAGCAGCGCCCGTATGTCGGCTTGATGCCCACAGTGCCGGTAAAGGCTGCAGGCTGGCGGATGGAACCGCCCGTATCAGTCCCCGTAGCCGCAAGGCATAGATCGGCGGCGACCGCAGCGGCGGAACCGCCCGAGGAGCCGCCCGGCGTCAGCGCCGTGTCCTCGCCCGCGCGACGCCACGGGTTGACCGCATTGCCATACACAGAGGTCTCGTTGGAGGAGCCCATGGCGAATTCGTCCATGTTCAGCTTGCCCAGCATCACGGCCCCAGCATCAGCCAGATTCTGGCTGACGGTAGATTCGTACTCGGGCTTGAAGCCTTCGAGAATGCGCGAGGCCGCCTGCGAGGGCACGCCCTTGGTACAGAACAGATCCTTGATGCCGATCGGCAGACCGCACATCGCGGGCGCATCACCGGTCTTCAGCCGCACATCCGCCGCCGCCGCGCGCTCCAGCGCGATCTCCGGCGTGTGGTGCACAAAGGCATTCAGCGCGCCAGCGCCCTCGATGGCTTTCAGGCAGGCCTTGGTCAGGTCTTTTGACGTGACCTCATTCTTGCGCAACAGGTCGCGGGCTTCGGCCAGCCCAAGTTTGTTCAGATCAGTCATTATTCAACCACCTTCGGCACGGCAAAGAAGCCCTCACGCGCATCGGGCGCGTTTTTCAGGATTGCACCCTGCATGTCACCATCGGTGACCACATCCGCACGGCGGTGCAGGTTTTGCGGGGTCACGGAGGTCATCGGCTCGACGCCTTCGATGTCCACTTCGCCCAACTGTTCGATGAACCCCAGAATCGTGTTGAATTCCTGCGCCAGCGCCGGAAGGGCTTCGGGTTCAACCTTGATACGGGCCAGCTTGGCCACGCGTGCGGCGGTGCTCTCGTCTATCGACATAGGTAATCCTCATCTGCTTGTCTGTCCTCTACCGCCCCCGCGCGACTGCTGCAAGTCATGGGGCGAGGTCCACGGCGCCGTGGCACGCAAAATCGGGACGGCCCACTCGCCATTCCCCAGACTTGCGCTAATCTGTGCCCAAACAATCAGCAGGAGACTTCATATGAACATCATCTGGCTCGGACACGGGTCCTTCCGCTTTGAAATCGAGGATCAGGTCATTCTGGTGGACCCTTGGCTCACCGGCAATCCGATGCTGGCCGAAGACCAGCACAAGGCGGCGCTGGACGGTGTTACGCATGTTCTGGTGACCCATGGCCACTCTGATCACACTGCTGACGTGGTGCAGATTTCAAAAGACACAGGCGCGCCGGTCTCGGGCATGGTGGAGCTTGCCAATCATCTGCACAGTCTAGGTGCGGTCGAGGGTTCAGCGTTCAACATCGGCGGCACGATCAACATTGGCGACAAGGTCAGTGCCAGCATGGTACCCGCCTCCCACTCCTCGACCATGGATGTGGACGGCGCGCCGCGCTACATGGGCAATGAGACGGGTTTTATCCTGCGTGGCGAGGGACGCTGCATCTATATTTCAGGCGACACCAGCCTGATGGCGGATATGGCATGGATCGGCGACTACTATAAACCCGACATCGGCATCCTGTCCGCTGGCGGCTACTACACCATGGACATGGACATGGCCGCCTACGCTGCACGGACCTACTTCGATTTCAAGACCGTGATCCCCTGCCACTACCGCACCTTCCCCGCCCTCGCGCAATCTGCCGGCCCGCTGATAAACGGTGTGATGCCAGGTACCTCGGTGATCGAACCGCAGGTTATGGAAGCGATCAAACTCTAGGGCGTGCGGCGCGCGGCGAAGAAGTCGCGCAGCAGCGCTGCCGCCTCACGCTCGGCGATGCCATCGTAGACCTGCGGGACATGGTGGCATTGCGGATGCGTGAACACCCGCGCGCCCTGCGCCACGCCGCCCGACTTGGGGTCCGCCGCTCCATAATAGAGCCGTTCGATCCGCGCTGCACTGATGGCACCGGCGCACATGGCACAAGGCTCCAGCGTGACATAGAGCGCGCAGCCGCCCAGCCGCTCGGCCCCCAGACGGGCGCAGGCGGCGCGGATTGCCAGCATCTCGGCGTGGGCGGTCGGGTCATTGTCGGCGCGGGTGCGGTTGCCCGCCCGTGCTATCACCTCGCCTTGCGGGCTGACCACCACCGCGCCCACCGGCACTTCTCCGCGCGCCGCGGCTGCGCGCGCCTCTGCCAGCGCTGTTTCCATGAAAGACGTAAATGCCATGACCCTTTGATGGAGGCAAAACACCTCCTTTCGCAAGGGGGTCTGTTGCGCTATGGCTAGCGCTATGAATGAAACATCCTCCACGCCTGACGGCGACCGCATTGCAAAAGTTCTATCGCGCGCAGGCATCGCCAGCCGTCGCGAGGCGGAGCGCATGATTGAAGCGGGCCGCGTGTGGGTCAACGGCGCGGTGATTACTTCGCCCGCGCTGAACGTGACCCCTGCGGACAAGATCACTGTAGACGGCAAGCCCGTGGGCACGCCCGAGCCCGCGCGCGTCTGGCTCTATCACAAGCCGACAGGGCTGGTGACGTCCGACAGCGACGAAAAAGGTCGCGAGACGATCTATGACGGCCTGCCCGAGGATATGCCCCGCGTGATGAGCATCGGTCGGCTCGATCTCAACTCCGAAGGCTTGCTGCTGCTGACCAATGACGGCGGCGTGAAACGCCTGCTGGAGCTGCCCTCAACCGGCTGGCTGCGGCGCTACCGCGTGCGCGTGAATGGTCGCCCGACCGAGGAGGTGCTGGAGCCGCTGCGCAAGGGCATCATCGCGGACGGTGAGCCGTTCCAGCCGATGGAAGTTGTGCTGGACCGCCAGAAGGGCGCAAATGCCTGGCTGACTGTTGGCCTGCGCGAGGGCAAGAACCGCGAGATTCGCCGCGCGATGGACGAAATCGGGCTGAGTGTGAACCGCCTGATCCGCGTCAGCTACGGCCCGTTCCAGTTGGGTGAATTGAAACCGGGTGCTGTGGAGGAAGTCCGCCGCAAGGTCCTGCGTGACCAGTTGGGCCCAGATGCCGAGGCGCTGCTGGGTGCGCCCCCTGCCGCCCCGACAGAGGTCAAGCGCAGCTTCAAACGCCGCGTGCCGCACAAGGGTGAATTCGGCGGACCCGGCCAGCCGGGCCTGCCCAAACCGCGCGAAGAGGGCGAGGAACCGCGTGGCAAGCGCGGCAAAGCCGCCAAGCCGGCCAAATCCTACCGCCCCACCAAAGCCGTGCGCGATGCGGCCCGCAAAGCCGCCCAAGGTCCGGCACCCCGGACGTTCACCAGCGGCGCCAAGCCCAAGACCTTTACCAGTGGCAGCGCGAAACCGCGCCCGCCTTCCGGGTCCAAGGGGCCGAAGCGCGGCTGACCGCCCCTAGCCGCGCGACAGAATCAGCACGGCACAGACCACGAACGCAGCCATACGCCTGCGCCTGATCCGGCGGACGTGAGGACGTCCCTTGGGCGCGCGTGTTTCATATAGTTGTCGTTGCTGCATAGGGTGGCTCCAGTCAATTTGGCTGCTACATAGGATCAATCCCGCCTGTGCGGCCCGTCGAGGGACTTTTTCCGCTGCATTTCCCCGCAGTCTCATGAGGAGCGGCACAAAACAGTCTGCGCGCATGGAACATATTTGTTTTCATATGGTTAACAATTTGTGACTGCTGCCAGACGCGGTCTGTCCGCCTGCGCAGCTGTACAACAGCACGCCTGACCAGCCTGCGGCACTGGAAACCGCTCCGCAGGCGGCATATGATATGACAATACCGGCATGAAGCCACAGATCCGAGGAACACCATGGGACCAACACCGTTTCGCAAAGCCGCCTATGTCGCGTTGATCGTGGTGCTGTTTGGCGTCAGTTCGGGTTGGCTGGGCGGAGTCTGAGCATGGCAAAGGAATTTGGCGGAAAATTCAGCCCCAACACAAAGGGCGACCAGACTGCCGGCAAGCGCAAGCGCCGGATTGAGGTTGATCCCGCAGGCGGGCGTGCCAATCTGCTGTTCGTCCCCGCGATCGTCTTGGTCGCCACCAGCTTTTCGGGCGGTGCGGTAGCGTTGCTTGCGGCGCTCATAGGGGCTGCTTCGCTGACCCTATCGGCGTGGCTGCTGCGTGGCGGGTTGCGGGCCGAGGCAGCCTATAACGCGCGCAAGGTCGCGCGCCGCCCTGCCCTGCCGCGCAAGATGCTGGCCGCAGGGTTCAGCGGAATTGGTGCTGCCCTGGCAGTGGTGGCCCATTCGGACAGCCTTAATGTCATCGCCCCCGTTCTCTACGGCGTCATTGCGGCGGGCCTGTACCTCACCGCCTTCGGTCTGGATCCCATGCGTCACAAGGGGATGGACGGGGTCGACACTTTCCAACAGGACCGCGTCGCACGTGTGGTGGACAAGGCCGAGAAACATCTGGCCACAATGCGCGAAACCATCATGCGCGCAGGCGACCGGCAGGCAACAGCGCGGCTGGAAGATTTTATCGACACCGCGCGCGACCTGATCCGCACGGTAGAAGAAGACCCGCGCGACCTGACCGCCACGCGCAAATTTCTGGGCGTTTACCTGCAAGGGGCACGTGACGCGACGGCCAAGTTTGCCGACATCTACGCCCGCACCCGCGACACGCAGGCCCGCAGCGACTATCTGGCCCTGCTGGACGATCTGGAACAGAACTTTGCCGCCCGGAACCGCAAATCGCTGCTGGACGACCGCAGCGATCTGACCATTGAAATCGACGTGCTGCGCGAGCGGCTCTCGCGTGAAGGCGTGCGTCTGGAGTAATCCGCGCTGCCCACCATAAACAAGGAACAAACGATGTCTGAAGCCACCCGCGAAAAAGCCCAAAACGAGCTTGCCATGATCGAGGAAGTGACCGCCGTAGTCCTGCCCGAACCGGGCGATGCCAATGCCGTTGTCACGCTGGAGCAGGCCGACGCCCCTGTCGGTGCCGAAATCCGCGCGCGCATGGATGAGTTGGACATGAACGACACCCAGTCGATCATCAGCTTCGGCTCGGCGGCACAGGCGGAATTGCAGGAAATCTCGCAAGCCATGTTGCAGGACGTGCGCAACAAGGATGTGGGGCCTGCAGGCGATTCCCTGCGCGGCATCGTGACCACAATCCGCGGATTTTCCGTGTCCGAGCTGGACGTGCGCCGCGAACGCAGCTGGTGGGAAAAACTGATCGGGCGCGCCGCACCTTTTGCGAAATTCACCGCCAAGTTCGAGAAGGTGCAGGGCCAGATCGACCGCATCACCGACAATCTGTTGTCCCATGAGCATACGCTGCTCAAGGACATCAAATCACTCGACATGCTCTATGAGAAAACACTCCAGTTCTATGACGAGCTGGCGCTTTACATCGCGGCAGGCGAGGCAAAGCTGGCCGAGCTGGACGCGACCGTGATCCCCGCCAAGGAAGCGGAAGTAAACGCTGTGCCCGAGGACGAGCAGGTGATGAAAGCGCAGGAGCTGCGCGACATCCGTGCCGCGCGTGACGATCTGGAACGCCGCGTGCATGACCTCAAACTGACGCGTCAGGTCACCATGCAGTCGCTGCCCTCCATCCGGCTGGTGCAGGAGAATGATAAATCACTGGTCACCAAGATCAACTCGACCCTCGTGAACACCGTGCCTTTGTGGGAAACCCAACTCGCGCAGGCCGTGACCATCCAGCGCTCCTTCGAGGCGGCCAAAGCAGTGCGCGAGGCCAATGATCTGACCAACGAACTGCTGACCTCCAACGCCAAGAACCTGCGCGAAAGCAATAAGGTCATCCGCGAGGAAATGGAGCGCGGTGTGTTCGACATCGAGGCCGTAAAAGCGGCGAATGCAGACCTCATCGGCACCATCGAAGAAAGCCTGCAAATCGCAGACGCTGGAAAGGCAAAGCGTGCGGCGGCCGAGGAAGACCTCAAGGTCATGGAAGCCAAGCTGCGCGACACGCTGGCCTCTGCCAAGGCCAAGAAGACAGGTCTGGGCGATACCGCTGCCGGCAGCGTAACAAGCTGAGGATGACACCGGTGCGCGGCATATTCACGGCAGGGCTAATGGCCCTCGGCCTTGCGGCTTGTACGGATGGGGCGGGCACCACCTCGCCCGTGCTCAAACCCGTGTCGCGTCCCGACCGCCCCGCCCCCGTCGAGCCGCAGGTGGCACGTCCCACCTCGCAGGCCAGTGCAGAGTTGCGCAGCTATCTAAACCAGGTGCAGGGGGCGCAACTGGGCCAGGGTCTGCTGCGGCGCGACGGGGGCGGGGCGGACACGCCCTTTACCAACACGATGCTCGCCCGCAATTTCGAGCAGATCGCGTTTTACAACGAATATGACAGCAACTTCGCGGGCCGTGGCGGGGCCAGCCCGCTGCGCCGCTGGTCCGCGCCCGTGCGGATGGAGATCATCTTCGGTGACAGCGTGCCGCCATCCCAACGCAAAAGCGATACCTCAGCCATCACCGACTATGCCGCGCGGCTGAGCCGTGTCACAGGACATCCGGTCAGCGTCGGCGGCAGGCCGAATTTCATGGTGATCATCGCCGGCGAGGATGATCGTGGAGAAGCGCTCGCTGCGGCGGCCAAGCGCGTACCCGGTATATCGCAGGCGAGCCTTGCGCCGCTTATAAACTTGCGCAACGACACCTACTGCGTGGTGGCCGCCTATGCGGGCGGAGCGGGCGAAAACACCTATACCGCCGCTCTGGCCGTGATCCGCGCGGAAAACCCCGGCCTGCTGCGTTTGTCTTGCATTCACGAAGAACTGGCGCAGGGCATGGGTCTGGCCAATGACAGCCCCGGTGCGCGTCCCTCGATATTCAACGACGATGACGAATTCGCACTTCTTACCCGCCATGACGAGTTGCTGTTACAAATGCTCTACGACCCGCGCCTGCGCACCGGCATGACCGCCGACGAGGCACGCCGCACCGTGAAACAAATTGCAACCGAGCTGACAGATGCCGGACCCGTATAGCAGGGCTTTTCTTGATAAGCTGCATCCCTGCGCGTAGGTTAAAGGCACTCCAATCCGAAGGACAAACCACATGGGCATTTTCGACTTCCTCTCCGGCGAATTCATCGACGTCATCCACTGGACCGATGACACCCGCGATACGTTGGTCTGGCGGTTTGAGCGCGAGGCCCATGAGATCAAATACGGTGCCAAGCTGACGGTGCGCGAGGGTCAGGCCGCAGTGTTTGTGCATGAAGGGCAGCTGGCTGACGTGTTCACACCGGGGCTTTACATGCTCGAGACGAACAACATGCCGATCATGACAACCCTGCAACACTGGGATCATGGCTTCAAATCGCCCTTCAAATCCGAGATCTATTTCGTCAACACGACGCGGTTCGGCAACCTCAAATGGGGGACCAAGAATCCCGTTATCGTGCGCGATCCCGAGTTCGGCCCCGTGCGCCTGCGCTCCTTTGGCACTTACACCGTGCGCGTGACCGATCCGGCCCTGTTCATGCGCGAGATCGTCGGCACCGACGGCGAATTCACCATGGACGAGATCAGCTACCAGATCCGCAACATCATCGTGCAGGAATTCTCGCGCACCCTCGCACGCTCGAACATCCCTGTGCTCGACATGGCCGCCAACACCCGCGAATTGGGAGCGCTGGTAGGCCGCGAGATTGAGGCGCAACTGGCGGAATACGGCCTCGCCCTGCCCGAGCTCTACGTAGAGAACATCTCGCTGCCGCCTGCGGTGGAGGAGGTGCTTGACAAGCGCACCTCGATGGGTGTGGTCGGCGACCTGAACAAATACGTGCAGTTTCAGGCGGCCGAGGCGCTGGGCCGTGACGGTGCCGGTGCTGCGGCGATCCAGGCTGGCATGGGTGCGGGTCTCGGCATGCAGATCGGCGCGCAGGCTGCGGCGGGCGGGCCATGGGGTTCTGCACAACAACCGGCAGTAACGGCCCCTGCTGCGCCCCCACCGCCACCGGTTGAACACGTCTGGCACATCGCCGAGGCAGGCAAGACCAGCGGCCCCTTCTCCAAAGCACGGCTGGGCCGCATGGTGACCGAAGGCGGGCTGAGCCGCGACACTTATGTCTGGACCGCCGGTCAGGATGGCTGGAAGCGGGCGGAAGACGTGATGGAGTTGGCGCAGCTCTTCACCGTCATGCCGCCCCCGCCCCCTGCTGCGGGCTAAGCGCTATCGCCTCTGATGCGTGACGGCCTTGTGTCACGCGTTCAGGGGCTCCTCTCGACCGAAGGGTGCACCTTGTCCGACACCGATCCATCCCCCGTTCTGCAAGAACACCGGTTTCCCTGTGACACCTGCGGCTCCGATCTGCGCTATGATCCGGCTGAGGCGCTGCTGAAGTGTGACCACTGCGGCAACGCAGAGCAGATTGGCACCGTCTGGACCAAGGCGCGCGCGATTGCCGAGCTGGACCTCAAGCGCGGGCTGGCACAGACACTGGACAGCGCCGAGATGGAGGAAACCCGCGTCAGCCAGTGCCCCAACTGCGCAGCACAGGTGGAGTTCGACGCCGACACACAAGCCACTGAATGCCCGTTCTGCGCGACGCCCGTGGTGATCGATACCGGCACCCACCGCCATATCAAACCCCGCGCTGTGCTGCCCTTCGCCCTGAGCGAAGAAGTCGCGCGCGATGCGATGAAGGAGTGGCTGGGCAGCCTGTGGTTTGCACCAAACGGGTTGCAAGCCTACGCGCGCAAGGGGCGGCGGATGGACGGTATCTACGTCCCGTACTGGACATATGACGCGCAAAGCGAAACCCAATACACGGGCGAGCGCGGGACGGTATACTATGAGACGCGGACCGTCATGCGCGACGGCAAGCGCCAGCAGGTGCAGGTCGCCAAGGTGCGCTGGCGCGGTGTCTCGGGCCGTGTGGCGCGGTTCTTTGACGATGTGTTGGTCCTGGGCTCCCGGTCGCTCCCCAAACACTTTACCGACGCGCTAGAGCCTTGGGATCTGGCCGCACTGGAGCCTTACGCCCCCGAATACCTCGCCGGTTTCCGCGCGGAGGGCTACACTGTTACGCTGGACGAAGGCTTTGCCGAGGCGCGCGCCAAGATGGACGCGATGATCGCCCGCGATATCAAGTTCGACATCGGCGGCGACCGGCAGCGCATCCACTCCATGGACGTGGATCTAAGTGCCATGACCTTCAAACACATCCTGCTGCCGGTCTGGCTGGCCGCCTACAAATACCGGGGCAAGAGCTACCGCTTTGTCGTCAACGGCCGCACCGGCCGCGTGCAGGGCGAGCGGCCCTATTCCGCTATCAAGATCACCTTTGCCGTCATTGCAGGCCTCATCGCCGCAGCGATTGTCGGCTATTTCTACGCACAGAACGGATAGAGCATGACACAATACGACACGCTGAGCGATATTCTGGAGGCGCGCTATTCCTGCCGCGCGTTTCGGCCCGATCCGGTGCCTGATGCCGATCTGACCCGCATTGTGGAGGCCGCGCGGCTTGTCCCGTCTTGGTGCAATGCACAGCCATGGCAGGTTGAGATCACGCGAGGTGCGGGCACCGATCGCCTCCGTGCCGCCCTGTTGGAGACCGCCAGCGCCGGGACGCCCCCTGCCCCCGATCTGGACTGGCCCGTCAAATACACCGGCGACTATGCCGAGCGGCGCCGCACCTGCGGCTTCCAGCTCTATGATGCGGTGGGGATCGAGAAGTCGGACCGCGCAGGCCGCGCCGCACAGATGCTGCGCAACTATGCCTTCTTTGACGCACCGCATGTGGCGATCATCCATTCACCGGCCGAGCTTGGCGCCTATGGCGCGATGGACACCGGCGGCTTTGTCACGGCCTTCACGCTGGCGGCGACCGCACTTGGCGTAGCCACGATCCCACAGGCCGCGATTGCCGCCTATGCCCCGCTGCTGAAGGAGCATCTGGACATAAGCGAAGACCGTCTGGTGCTCTGCGCCATCTCGCTGGGCTATGCCGACGCGGACGCACCTGCCAACAGATTTCGCACAGAACGCGCAGATGCGGAGGACATCATCCGCTGGCACGACGCATGAGGGCGCTGGTCCAGCGCGTCACGCAAGCCAGCGTAACCGTGGCAGGCGACGTGATCGGCAAAATCGACGCGGGTCTGCTGGTGCTGGTCTGCGCGATGCCCGACGACACTATCGCCACGGCGGACGCGCTGGCGCTCAAGCTTTCAAAGCTGCGACTGCTCAAGGATGACGCTGGCAAGATGAACCTGAGCCTTGCGCAAACCGGCGATGCGGCTTTGGTGGTCAGCCAGTTCACCCTCGCCGCCGATACCTCGCGCGGGACACGGCCCGGCTTCTCCTATGCGGCCAAGCCGGATGTGGCCGAACGGCTGTACCTCCACTTTGCACAAGCCCTGAGCGCGCTGGATATCCCTGTGCAGACAGGCCAGTTCGGCGCGGATATGTCGGTGGCACTGGTCAATGACGGACCAGTCACAATCTGGCTTGATACGGACGCCTGAGCCTTACGGCTCGCGGAAGGCTTCCTTCGACTTGTAAAGCGGTTTCAGCAGGTATTGCAGCACAGTCTTGGAGCCAGTGTGCAGCTCTACACTCGCCTGCATACCAGGGCGGATTTCCAGCTCGGCCTGGCGCGGTGTCAGATGAGCGGTATCCACGGCCAGCGTGACTTTGTAGTGCGGATCACCGTCGGGGTCGCGCGCGCGCTCATCCTTGAACGTATCGGCAGAGATGAGTTTCACCTCGCCCTTGAGCGTGCCGAAAATCGTATAATCATAGGCCGACAGCTTGACCGTCGCGGCCTGACCGCGGCGCACGCCTGCGATGTCCTCGGGCTTCACCCGCGCCTCTACAAAAAGCTCTTCGTCCAGCGGGATAATTTGCAGGATTTCCTCACCGGGGCGCACGACGCCGCCGATGGTGGTGACCGACAGGTTGTTCACGATCCCGCGCATGGGACTGCGCAGCAGCGTGCGGTCCAGCTGGTCAGTGCTGGCCTTGAGGTTCTGGCGCAGGGTCGACAACTCACGCAACACGTCGGAATACTCCTGCGCGCGGTCCAGCTCGGTACGGGTCACGACCTCGTCGTATTTGATCTTGGCATCCGCGTAGGCCTTGCGCGCGCGCGTCGCCTCGATCAGCGAGACAATCTTGTTTTTCAGCAAACCGTCCATCAGGTCGCGTTCGCTCTGCGCCTCTACCAACACCTGACGTGCGCCCTCGACGGAGGAGACGTAGTCAGACTGACGTGCCTGCAACAGTGCCGCCTCGGAGAGCAGCATCTCAGGCGTCCGGCTGGCCCATTCGTCGGGCACATCGAAGGTGTATGCCCCGTCAATTTCGGCCTCCAGCCGCATACGGCGAATTTCGAAAGCGCTGATCTGGTCGCGCAGATCATCCACGGCGGACTGGAATTGGGTGTTGTGCAGGCGCGCCAGCACGTCACCGGACTCAACGATATCGCCTTCGCCCACCGCCAGCTCGGCCAGAATACCGCCTTCGAGGTTCTGGATGATCTGCGGACGCGAACTGGAAATCATCGAGCCTTCGGCGCGCACAATCTCATCCACCCATGCAAAGAACGCCCAGACCAGAAAGACGATCACGGTCGCGGCACTCAGCCAGACCACCATAGAAGGGCCGCGCAGCTGGCGTTCGATGTGGTCATCCATTGAAACGCTCATGCCGCCCCTCCTTTGATGGCCGTGAGATGGGCCATGACCTCTTCTTTGGGACCGTCAATGCTCATCCTGCCGTTGTGGAGGACCAGCGTACGGGTGGTCAGCGCCAGAATGGGCGCGCGGTGCGTGGCGATCACGGCCGTCCGGCCCGCCATCCACGTCTCGAGTCGTTTGACCAGCGCCTGTTCCAGCTTCTGGTCCAATGCAGCGGTAGGTTCATCCAGCAGGCAGATCTTGGGATCTTGCAGCCATAGACGCGCCCAGCCGATGGATTGGCGCTGGCCGATGGACAGCCCGGCGCCTGCATCCAAGATTTCCAGATCCAGCCCCTTGGGGTGGTTGCGCACAAACTCGCCCAGACCGGCGAAATCCAGCGCCGACATCAACCGCGCGTCATCGCGCTCCAGCATTGTGAGGTTGAGGTTATCACGCAGCGTACCCGAAAAAAGGCGCACATCCTGCCCCAGATAGCCGATCAGACGGCGCAGATCACGCGGCTCGATCTGGGTCATCTCGGTGCCGTCGATCAGGACACGGCCCGTGGTGGGCGCATAAAGACCGCTCAGTACTTTCAGCAGCGAAGATTTACCTGATCCGTTGGCCCCCAGCACAGCGACCCGCTGTCCCGGGAGAATGTTGATCGCGGGCAGATCCAGCGTGGGCTGGCCCTCTTCCATGTAGCGGAAGGTCAGCGCCTTTAGCTCGAAGTTCCCCGCCAGTTGGTCGCGGCGCATATAGGTGCGTCCCTCGGCGGCGTCCTGTTCGGAGCCTGCGATATTCTCCAGCCCGTCGAGGGCGGATTTAACGTTGCCCCAACGCGCCATAGTGCCTGCCAGCTGCGTCAGCGGCGCGAGGGTACGCGACGTCAGGATACCCACAGCGATAATGGAGCCGACAGTGAACTGGCCAGCAAACACCAGATAGGTGCCCATGATCACGGCGGCCACATAGGTGCCCTGCTGGACACCCTGGCTCCAGAAAGTCAGCACCGATGCCAGCTTGCGCTGCTCGGAGGATTTGACAGCCGAGAGCGTCGTCAGTTCGCTCCACAGACGCTGCACGCGGTCCTCGCCGCGCTGGGTTTTCACGGTATCCAGCTCGAATATCGCCTCGTGCAACAGGCGCGAGGATTTTGCCGTGGCGCCTTGGGTTTCGCGCGTCAGGCGGATCATCCGCTTTTGCATGAAGAAGCCCGGCACAACCATCAGTATACCGCCAAGCACCAGCACCCAGACCACATTGCCTGCGATGGAGGCAACAAGGGCAAGGAAGACAAAGATGAATGGAATGTCGGCGATGGTCCCGATGGTAGAGGCCGTAAAAAACTCGCGCACCGAGCCGAATTCACGCATGGACGAGAAGAGATCCGACGGTGATTGCGGGCGCTTGTCGCTGCGCATGCCAAGGATGCGCTGCATCAGGATGCTCTGGACCGACAGTTCGATCTGGCGGCCGGCACCGTCCATAAGCTGTGCGCGGGCAATCTTGATGAAGGCTTCCATCAGCAAAGCCAGTACGGCACCGGCGGCCAGCACCCATAGGGTTGCTTCGGACTGGTGCGGGATTACGCGGTCATAAACTTGCAGGGAAAACAGCGCGACGGCTACCGCCAGAAGGTTCGCCACGAACGACCCAAGTGCAACTTCACCCAGCTGGCGTTTGAATTTTCCAAACTGGCCCCAGAACCAATGGGCCGGCTTTTCGGCGGTCTTGTGAACCTCGGCGACCTTTTCGATCGGCATCTGCGCGCGCAGCGTCAGACCCGAGAAGAATGGTACGAAATCAGCAGCTGGCACCATGGCGCGGTTGTCGGGGCATGTGGTGTCATAGACCACCAATTCGTCGTGCGCGCGCCCCATTACCAGCAGCAACTGGCCGGAGGTCATATAGATTAGCGCCGGAAACTCCTGTGCGTCAAGAGAGGCGCTGCGCGTCAGCTCCGCAGTCAGCCCGTTGCGGCGCAGCAGCGTTGTGATCACCTGCGCCTCGTCCTGCTCTGACGCGCCCTCCTTGAGGCGCCGCATCAGAGCTTCTGTGAGGTCGGGCTGCGATACAGAGGCGCCCAATACGCTGGCATATGTTGCAACAAGTCCGCCACGCGCGCGCAGTTTGTCTGCGTAGGTTGAGGAATTGATGGGCTTTGGCGGCTCCGTCACCTCGACCGGTTTCAGGCGGCCTGCATTGCCGTTGACGATGGTCAGGGTGAAAGGCTTGCTCATATGTTTGATCCGTCGGCCAGTACGCCCAAAAGCTCGGCCATGGCGATCCGCAAGCGGATGGCCTCATATTTCAAGGTAACTTCGTTTTCCTGCTGCCGCGCAAAGGTCTCGTAAACGCCCACCACATCCATCACCTGCCGCTGGCCCGCGTCATATTGGGCCTGAAACACATCAAGGTTCTGTTTGGCTTGTGCGGTCAGGACGGCGGCTTCGGCGGCCTGACGTTCCTTGGCGGCGATCTGGCCCTCGAACTTGCGCAGCTTGCGGTTTGCGTCCTCTGTGGCCTGTGCCACATGTCGGCCTGCGGCCTCGGCCGTGGCCTCGATGGCTTTCAGCCGGTCGCCGGTGCCAAGGCTCAGCAGGCTGTCCGAAGTCAAACGCAGGCCAAAAGTGCTGTCCTCGCCGACAGTGCCGCTGGCACTGAGGCCCGGCAGCTGGCTGGCACGGTCCACCTTGGCGGCGGCGATGGCGCGAATTTTCTCGGCCTCGGCAAGCGTCACGGTCAGCGGCTGGGCCAGCCCCGCCCGCACAGGCAGGGGGGTAATTCCGGTCACACCGCTCAAGTCACCGATGGCCATGGCGTTCAACTCGGCAATCGCAGTCGTGGCCGCCTCTGCCGCGGCAGACTGGCTGGCACGGATCTCCAGCAGCTTCTGGCGCAGGATGTGCAGGTCAGAGCTATCGGAGACACCGCCCTGCACGCGCTGCTGCATGACCCATTCAAAATGGCCGATGTCCTTGGCGCTGGCGCTGGCCAGCACATATTTGTCGCGTGCCTCGACGGCGGTTACATAGAGATCAAGCCCCGTACGCACGCGGGTGTTGGTATCGGCGGCAAGGGCCACTGCGGCCACTTCCACGTCCGCCACGGCAAACTCGCGCTCGCCCTTCTTGCGCCCGTTGTCATAGATCACCTGCTCGACCACCAGATTGACCACGATGGAGCTGAGCGAGGTGAGGCTAACGCTGGGACCAATCGAGGGCAGCCAGTTTTTGGAGGCTGCACGCGCACGCAACTGTGCCGCGCGCAATTCGCTCTCTGCACTGCGCGAGTTGGCAGCAAGGACAGCAGTCGCTACGCGGCTGTAGGGACTGCCGACAGACAGGATTGAGCGGCGGGCGATAAGGCCCTGAATGATATCACTTTGTGCGTTTAGTTTTTCGGTGTGGGTGGGCTTCGCGTTGCCTGTCGTGTCTGCCATGCTCAGCATCGCGACGCTGTCATCGGATGCACCTGTGCCGCCGGTACCCGACATACACCCTGCCAACGCCAATGCGCTGGTGCACATTACCGCTGATTTAATTAGCCACTGCCCCATATCCTGCCCTTAACGTGCCGATATTTATATTTATTATTTTTATTGTTTTTATGTTTTAGATCGGGTGCGGCGGTGGTTCGGCCCCGCCGCATCCCGTTTTTCAATGCGCCAGCGCGTCAGATTGTGACAGGGATGTCCTGATCCACCAGCAACATGCCCTCGGCACCCACGGCGTAGGCGTTATAGGTTTCGCCATCAGCTCCAACCTGTGTTCCCTGCGCGACACCGTCCTGAATGGTCAGCGAGTCGTCGCTGCCGCCATGGATTGTGAGGGTGTTCGACCCTGTCGAAAGGGCAAGCAGGCTTGCTTCGTCGATCACAACGGTCGCCGATTCCGCGAAGTCCAGATTGAGATTCTGGATCTCGTACTGACCTAGTACAGCGTTGCTCAGGTCGATCGAGCCGGTCACTGACTGGTCATCCAGAGCCAGGAATGTCCCGGAAGTATTTCCGGCATCATCCGTTGAGTTGACAATCAGGTGCGAACCGTTCGGCACGTTGGTGTCGAAATCGAAATCGGTTTCAACCCGTTTGCTGTTGAAACTGTCGGTGCCATCCACGTTTTTGATGTTTCCGTCGCTGTCTACCTGCACAACAGTCGGTGTGTCCGCAGTAGGTGCTCCATCTTCCATGGTTGTCTCGATCGTGATCCCGCGGAAACCGCCGACTGCCTGATCCACAGACGCGATGATCGGACCATCAGGTGCTGTAGTGTCGATCGTCAGTGTCTCATTGATCACGGCGACGTTACCGACATGGTCGGTCGCAGTGACCTTGATGCTGGCATCATATTCACCGCCTCGAATGTCGCTGGCAGGCACGGTCAGCGACCAGTTGCCCGCTGCGTCCACAGTTGCGGTGTAAGACTTGCCGTCAAAGACCACGTTCACGGTCGAACCCGCTTCGACGATACCGCCCAGATCAATGCCCGCTGCCGCTTCGGCCGCGTTCACGACCTGATCGGATCCCGCGGAGTTGCTGGTCGTATCGAAGGGTTTCACTTCGGTATCGATGTCGACAGTACCAGTGACAGGCTTGGTGTTGCCCGCCGCATCCGTTGCAACCGCTTTGACATCGGCGGTGTAGGTGCCGGTTGGCAGAGCGCTTGCATCAAACACCGCAGACCACTTGCCCGCCGCATCGATGGTGGCCGAAGCCGTCTGGGTACCCAGTGTCACCACGACAGAGGTAGAACCGGCTTCGGTGGTGCCTGTCACGGTAACGTTGCCGTCATGCTCCAGCGCGCTGATGATGTTATCAGTGGCGATATCATCGGCTGCAAGGCTGAGGTTATCGACGCGTGTGTCAACCTCCACGCTATCGGTGGCCGAACGGCTGTTGCCATACGCGTCTGTTGTAGTTGCAGTGATGTCAGCAGTGTAGACACCCGGCGCCACGTCACTGGCGGCGAAGAACGCTTCCCATGTGCCATCGGCCTTGGTGACCACATCATGGCTCACGCCTTCCATGGTGACGGTCACGACAGCGCCTGCATCGGCTGTGCCCGTAAGCACCACACCGTCGCTGGCCTCCGCCTCGTTGACCACATCGTCGCCCTCGACAGGAGTGCTGTCGATGGTCAGCAGGCCCGCTTCGGTATCTACCTGAACCGAAGTGGTCGCGGTATCGACGTTGCCTGCGGCATCCGTGGCCGTCGCTGTCATGGTGGCCGTATAGGTACCTGTTGCAACGCTGCCTGCGGCAAATGTTGCCGTCCAGCTACCGTTGGCATCAACAACTGCCGAAACGGTTGTACCGCCCAACTCGACTGTCACTGTCGATCCCGGCTCGGTCGTGCCAGAAACGTTCAACGCATTGCCGGCTTCTTCACTGTTGATCACGCCATCGGCACCGCCGGTGGAGGACGTGATGGAGAAATCGCGGACAAATGTGTCAACTTCGAATGCACCCGTCGCGTTGGCCACGTTGCCATGGGTGTCGGTCGAGACAACGGTAACCGTACCGTCATATTCACCGGAAGCCAGCTGGCTGGAGGAGAAAGATGCGCTCCATGTGCCGCCTGCGGTTGCTATAACAGTGGTCGAAACCGTGCCGATTGTTACCACGACACTGGACCCGGCCTGCGCCGTACCCGTGAAGGTTGCACCTGCTTCATGCTCAACCCCGTTGATGACGCCGTCACCCACGGTCGTCACACCGTTTACAGTGGTCGATACGCCCTGATCGACGGTCACGACGTTCACTGTGTCGACGACCAGCGTGTCCGAGTAGCTACTGGAGTTGCCAAAGCTGTCGGTTGTGACTGCTGTGATGGCAGTTGTATATTCCCCCGCTTCCAGTGTGCCGGTTTCCCATGTCAGGGACCAGCTGCCGGTTTCGGAAACCACAGTTGTGCGTGTCACACCCGCGATTGTCACGGCAACTGTCGCGCCTGCTTCGCCTGTCCCGTCGAGGGTGACGCCCTCGCCGAATGTCACTTTATTAAAGAAGTCTCCGGTGGACTCGGTACCGTCGGTAAAGGTCAGCTCCGGTGGCGTCAGGTCGATCTCGAAGGACGGACCATCAAGATCAGTGTTTTCCCCATCGGGGTTCGTCACAACCACCTCGGAATCGTAGACGCCATCGCCGGGGAAGTTATCACCCTCGAAAACTGCCTCGAATTTACCATCCTCGTCGATGACAGTTTCGATTTCCTTATCACCAACAACAACCTTCACTTCATCACCCGGCTCACCGCCGCCAGTGATCGTGAGGGTGGGCTCATCGCCGTCACCGCCGATGACAACATTCGCATCAGCATCATTGACATAGGGTGCTTTGGGGCCGGAGCCGGAGTCGCTGCCACCACCGCCAATCAAGGCAGCCGCACCGAGGCCCGCCGCCGCCAAGCCAGGAAACAGCAAGCCGCCGCCGCCGAGCATGCCAGCGCCCAACATGGATACGTCCCCGTCTCCATCCAGCGGCACGCCGGCCACTTCGCTGTTGCCGAGAAAGATCAGCTCGTCCGACGGGCTCCATTTGCCCCATTCGGCAGTCGGCCCATATTGCGCATAAAGGTTACCCTGCCCTGCATCTACAAAGCTAACCTCATTGAGATAGCCATCCGAAGAGACAAAAAGCCTGTTAGCAGCGCCGCTGTCATTGAAGAAGTTGTCAATCGTAATCGTGCGCCCATCCGTGAGCGTGATGACCAGCTGATCACCCGAGCGCACCTGGCTCGCAAAATCCGACTGACGTGCGTTGAGAGAAATTTCCTGGCCGGAACCGGCCACGATTACCTGATTTGATGCATCCGCCGAAACAGTTCCACGTTGCAATCCGCCCGCACTTCCGCGGACGACGAAATCAATCGCCTTCATCGTACTACCTACTCTACCTCAGGAACGCCTGCTTTGGCGCAGGTCGCTCGATTTAAAATTTTTTATATGCTGAAAACCGGCCTGTTCGAGCACGCCGTGATTTCACCTTTATTTGGCCACAATATTCGCCGCCCCCCCTGAAATCCAGTTTTATTGTTCCAGATTTTTCCCCGTTGACTCAATTCTTACGGTCTGTTGCTCCAAACGCACGGTATTCCGGACAAGATTGGCTGACCTGACTTACAAGTGAGTTCTTGACCATTCATATGTCAAAAGACATACGCATATAGCGTTGACTTATCCGCCCCACGCCCAGACGCTGCGGGGATGAGCGAAAATAAAGAGACACTGCGCACCATCATCGAAGAATCAGATCATGCGGTAATCATGCTGGATGGTTCGCGACTATCCGCGCGCCTTTGGCGGCCAGAGGATGCCGAGGCGGATCCAGTGCCGCTGATCCTCGAATTTCTACCCTACCGCAAACGCGACGGCACTTGCGCCCGTGATGCCCTGACCCATCCTTATCTTGCCGCGCGCGGGTATGCGTGCGCGCGCGTGGACCTGCGCGGCACCGGCGACAGCGAAGGGTTGATGGAGGACGAATACAGCGCGCAGGAACTGGCGGACGCGATTGCAGTGATTGAATGGGCCGCCGCACAGCCATGGTGCAATGGCGCTGTCGGCATGATGGGGATCAGCTGGGGCGGGTTCAACGCGCTTCAAGTGGCCGCCCTCGCCCCTGACGCGCTCAAGGCGATCATCACCCTGTGCTCCACCGTGGACCGCTTTGCCGATGACATCCATTACAAAGGCGGCTGTCTGCTGAACGAGAATCTGGGCTGGGGGGCCACGATGTGGAGCTATTCCAGCCGCGCACCCGACCCCGCCCTGCGCGATAACTGGCGCGAGATGTGGCTTGAGAGATTGGAGGCAGAGCCTTTCCTTCCCTCCGTCTGGCTTCGCCACCAGCGCCGCGATGCCTATTGGCAGCGCGGATCGGTTTGCGAGGACTTCAACGCGATCAAGGCGAAAGTGCTGGCCGTCGGCGGCTGGGGCGACGCCTACAAAAATGCCGTTCCGCAACTGGTTGAGGCGCTGGACGGTGCCAAAGGCATCGTAGGCCCTTGGGTCCATAAATACCCGCATTTCGCCGTGCCAGAGCCGCGCATCGGTTTTCTGCAGGAGGCGCTTCGTTGGTGGGACCGCTGGTTGAAGAACATCGACACGGGTGTGGAAGATGACCCCGACTACCGGGTCTATCTGATGGACGGTGCGCGCCCGGCAGCTTGGTACACTGATCGCCCAGGCCGCTGGATCGCAGAGGCAGAGGGCGCGACGACCCACTTGCCGGTGCAAACCTTGCATCTTGGGACAGGCGGCACGCTCACGGTCGTGCCACAGATGATACATAGCACCGTTGCCTCGCCCGCCCACTGCGGTGCCGCGGCAGGCGAATACTGCGCGATCTGGCTGGGCCCTGAAATGCCGGGAGACCAGCGTGGCGATGATGCACTGTCGGCCACCTTCACCTCGGCCGTTCTGACATCCGATATGGATCTGGTCGGCGCGCCACGGGTGACATTGTCGCTCGCCTGTGACCGCCCGCAAGGGCAGATCGCCGTCCGGTTGAACCACATCCATCCGGACGGTGCAGCGACGCGGATCACCTATGGCGTGCTCAACCTGTCGCACCGCAGATCGGCGGCAGCCCCTGTGGCGATGCACCCCGGCCAAACCGAAGAAATCACACTTGATCTCGATCACATCGCCTACCGCGTGCCAGAGGGTCACCAACTTCGCGTGTCCATCTCCACTGCCTACTGGCCACTGCTGTGGCCCGCGCCGGAGGCTGCTCAAATCACCCTGAGCAAAGGCACCGTCACCCTGCCCCAACGCCCGACGCCAGGCGGCGCCGAGGTGTCATTCCAGCCTCCGGAAGCGGCAACCCCCTGGCAGACCGAGAGCCTGCGCGCCGAGAACCACATCCGCCGTCAGGAAGTGGATATGGTCACCGGTATCCACAGCCTTGTCATCGAGGATGATTTCGGCAAGCGGCGCGACGCGGATCACGGGCTGGTCACAGGCTCACTCGCGCGCGAGCGCTGGGATATCCATCCCGATGATCCATTGTCTGCACGCGGGAGTTGTATCTGGACAGACGAGCTGGAACGCGACGGCATCCGTCTGCGCACAGTGGCCGAGTGCAGTATGTGGTCTGATGCCACCACATTCCACCTGAGCGCCAAAATCGAAGCCTGGGAAAACGGCGCACTTATCTACACCCGCGAAGAAAATGATGCCGTACTCCGCGACTATTTGTAGCAGCCTTGACTGGCCAGAGGGGAAAAGCGCTTGCGACACCTCCTCAAATGCGTAACCTTGACTCATCAATCAAAAAAGAGGGCGCAAAGACGCCTTGTTCCAACTGGGAGAACCACACGATGAACGACCATCTCAAAAATTTGAGCAACCAAGTCACGAGCGGCCTGATGACACGCCGCGAGTTTGTAGCCAGCGCAGCCGCATTGGGTGTGACTGCTGCTGCCGCTAATTCCATGCTGGCTGGTGCAGCTCAGGCAGAGTCCCACGGCGCACCCGTCGCGGGCGGAACATTCCGTATGGGTCTGCCGGGCGGCGAGTCCACAAACACGCAGGATCCCGCACTCTGGGCATCGCAGGTACCGCTTGCCATCGGCCGCCTATGGGGAGAATCGCTGGTCCGCGAAACGCCCGAAGGCGGGCTTGACGGTTTGGTAGCAGAAAGCTGGGAAGGCTCCGACGACGCCAAGGTCTGGCGCTTCAAGATTCGCGAAGGCATCACCTTCTCCAACGGCCAGCCGGTCACGTCACAGGACGTGCTGCGCACGATGGAGCGCCACTCGAACGAGGACTCGAAGTCCGGCGCGCTGGGGATCGTCAAGGACATCCAGAGCATGCGCACGGACGGCGATGACATCTTCGAGGTCACAATGGGCGTCGGCAATGCTGACCTGCCGTTCCTCATGGCCGACTACCACCTGATGATCCAGCCCGACGGCGGCTATGGCGCAGAAACCGCGGCCATCGGCACGGGCGCTTATGTGATGGAAGACTATGAACCGGGCGTGCGCGCCACAGCAACACGGCGCGAAGGATACTGGGGCGGCGACCAGAGCGTCACCGCCCATTATGACCGCGTTGAAGTTATCGTGCTCAACGATGCAACCGCGCGCACGGCCGCGCTGCAATCCGGTCAGGTCGACGCCATCATCGGGGTGGACCCCAAGATCGCCCGCCTGCTTGACCGTGCGCCCACCCTTACAGTGCGAAATGTGTCGGGCCGTGGGCACTATGTATTCATCGCCCATGTCGATACCGCGCCCTTCGACAACAACGACCTGCGTCTTGCACTGAAATACGCCTGCAACCGTCAGGAACTCGTGGACAAAATTCTCCAAGGCTACGGCTCGGTCGGCAACGACTTCCCGATCAACGCCGCATATCCGCTGTTTGATGAAACCATTCCCCAGCGTGAGTTCAGCATCGAAAAGGCAGCCGAGCATTACAAGAAGTCAGGCCATGACGGGAGCCCGATCATTCTGCGCACGGCAGATGGCGCATTCTCGGGTGCGGTAGACGCTGCAGCCCTGTTCCAGCAGTCGTGCCAGGCAGCAGGCATCCCCCTCGAAATCAAGCGTGAGCCAAACGACGGCTACTGGTCCGAGGTCTGGAACGTGCAGCCGTTCTGCTGTTCCTATTGGGGCGGTCGCCCTGTACAAGACCAGATGTACACCACAGCCTACTCATCTGAGGCAGACTGGAACGACACACGCTGGAAGCGCCCGGAATTCGACGCCATGATCATCGAAGCGCGTGCCGAGCTGGACGAGGCAAAGCGCAAGGAACTCTATTCGCAGATGGCTCGCATGCTGAACGAGGAAGGCGGCGTGATCCTCCCGATGTTCAACGACTTCATCGACGCGGCCTCGAACGGGGTCTTGGGCTATGATGTCGATCCGAACAGCCCTATGATGAACTACTACGCGTTCAAGCATACATGGAAAGCGGCATAAGACCGTGCATCCGATTGTAACTCTGGTTGCCCAGCGCCTTGCGCTGGGCCTCCTTCTGCTACTTGCAGCCTCTGTACTGATCTTCGTCGGCACGACCATGTTGCCCGGCGATGTGGCACAGCAAATTCTGGGTCAGGGGGCAACGCCCACCGCGCTTGCCAACCTGCGCGACGAGTTGGGATTGAACGACCCACCGGTCACCCGGTACTTTGCATGGCTGGGCGGTGTGTTGCAGGGCGATCTGGGCACTGCCTTGACCAATGGCCGCGATATTGCGGACAGCATCGGCGGACGTCTGAAAAACACGATATTCCTTGCCTTCTGGGCTGCACTGATCTCGGTCCCGCTGGCAATTTTTCTGGGCCTTCTGGCCGTGCGCTACAAAGACCGCTGGCCCGACAAGCTGATCTCGGCAGTGACGCTCACGACCATCTCGATCCCGGAGTTCATGATCGGCTATCTGTTGATGTTCTTTCTGGCGATCCAGCTGCCCACATGGATTGGAAGCTGGGATTTTCTCGGGCCCGGCATTCAGGGCTGGCTGCTGACAAATTTCCGCTTTTCCTCCGTTGCCCTGATCAACGACAGCATGTCACTGGTTGAAAAGCTCAAATCGATCACCCTTCCTGTCATCGTCCTTACGCTTGTGGTCCTCGCGCACATGATGCGCATGACACGCGCAGCCATCCTCAACGTGATGCAATCCGCCTATATCGAGACGGCCGAGCTGAAAGGTCTGCGACTGCTTACCGTAATTCGCAAGCACGCTTTTCCCAACGCGGTCGCCCCTATCGTCAACGTTGTAATGATCAACATGGCCTATCTGGTCGTGGGCGTCGTGGTGGTCGAGGTGGTATTTGCCTATCCCGGCATGGGCCAATATCTGGTCGATCACGTGTCCAAACGCGATGTGCCGGTGGTGCAGGCCTGTGGCTTGATCTTTGCTGCCGTCTACATCGGGCTGAACCTGATCGCCGATATCGTCTCTATCGTCACCAATCCACGGCTGAGGCATCCAAAATGAAAAATCTCCGAGTTTTTCATTTTGTGCGACCACGCGTTTTTGCGAGGCAAAAGCGCTGGGAGGCACTCAATAGCGTTTGTCCCCTCCCCCCTCTCACACTTGAAAGGGCGCCGACATGATCCGCATCCCTCCTGCCGCCCTGATCGGGCTGTTCTTCACCAGCGTGTTTTTCATCTGCGCTATCTTCGCGCCCTTTATCGCCCCCTACGGCATGGCCGAAGTGGTGGGCGATGTCTGGGAGCCATCTTCGAGGGAATTCCTGCTCGGCACGGACAGCATCGGCCGTGATCTCTTGAGCCGGATGATCTGGGGCGGACGCACCACGATTTTCATCGCCACCGCCGCGACGATCCTCAGTTTTGTCACCGGCGCCACACTGGGCTTTTTCGCTGCCGTCTCTGGCGGTTGGGTCGATCAGGTGTTGAGCCGCTTCATCGACCTCATCATGTCGATCCCCTCATTGATCTTTGCGCTGGTTGTCTTGTCGGTAATGCCGACCACTATTGTCACGCTGATCGTGCTCATGGGCCTGTTGGACAGCACCCGCGTATTCCGCCTCGCCCGTGCGGTGGCGGTGGATATCACGGTCATGGACTACGTCGAAGCCGCCCGCTTGCGTGGTGAGAAAATCGGCTGGATTATCTTCCGTGAGACCCTGCCCAACGCGCTGTCGCCACTGGTGGCAGAGGTGGGCCTGCGGTTCATTTTCATGGTGCTCTTTGTCTCCACTCTTTCGTTCCTCGGGCTTGGCGTACAACCGCCACAGGCGGACTGGGGCGGTATCGTGAAAGAGAATAAGGAAGGCATCAACTATGGCATTCAGGCGGCGCTCTACCCCGCCTATGCGATTGCCGCACTTTGTATCTCGATCAACCTCGTGGCAGACTGGATCCTGTCGCGCACAACTTCTCTGAAAGGTGGCCGCGGATGACAGAACCCCTGCTCAAAGTACGCGGCCTCAAGATCGGCGCCACGATCTATCCCCCCGGCGAGAAGTCCCGCGATATCGAAATCGTCCATGGTGTCGACTTCGATCTGGAGGCGGGCAAGGTGCTCGGCCTCATCGGCGAATCAGGTGCCGGCAAATCTACGATCGGGCTTGCCGCTATGGCGTATGGGCGCGGCGGGGTCGAGCTGACCGGTGGCGAGGTCTGGGTGAACGGGCGCGATATTCTGAAATCCCGTATGGTCGACAAGCGCCGCCTGCGTGGCGCAGAGGTGACCTATGTCAGCCAATCCGCTGCCGCGTCGTTCAATCCTGCCAAAAGGATCATGGAACAGGTGACCGAAGCCGCCATCGGCCAAGGTAAGTTCTCCAAAAAAGAAGCCGAAGACCGCGCCGTCGCGCTGTTTGATAAGCTGGGCCTGCCCGATCCTGAAAACATCGGGTCGCGCTATCCACATCAGGTCTCTGGTGGCCAGTTGCAGCGGTGCATGACCGCCCTCGCACTCTGTCCCCAACCCGATCTGGTCGTGTTTGACGAACCGACGACCGCGCTCGACGTTACCACGCAGATCGACGTTCTGAAGGCGATCAAGGACGCGATACGGGATACCGGTGTTGCAGCGCTCTATATCACCCATGATCTGGCTGTCGTGGCACAGGTAAGTGATCACATCATGGTGCTGCAACAAGGCGCGATGGTGGAATACGGCACCGTCGACCAGATCATCAACCACCCGGCAGAAGAATATACCCAGGCGCTGGTCTCCGTCCGCTCGATCAAACATATCGAGAAGGAGCCTACGCAAACGCCGCTCCTCAAGGTCGAAGGTATTACAGCGCGGTACAAAGGCACCAATTTTGATGTCCTCAAGGACATCAATGTCGAAATCCACCCCGGCCAGACGCTGGCCGTTGTAGGCGAAAGTGGCTCGGGAAAATCAACGCTGGCGCGGGTGATCACAGGCCTGCTGCCCCCCAGCCAGGGCGAGATCACCTTTGACGGCCATACGCTGACCTCCGATCTGGCAACGCGCCCGCGTGACGATCTGCGGGAATTGCAGATGATCTACCAGATGGCCGATACCGCCATGAACCCACGCCAGACCGTGGGTACAATCATCGGGCGTCCGCTGGAGTTTTACTTCGGCCTCAAGGGTAAGGCCAAGCAGGAGCGCATCCAGCAGTTGCTGGACGAGATCGAGTTGGGCGAGGGTTTTCAGGACCGCTATCCGGCAGAGCTGTCGGGTGGGCAGAAACAACGCGTCTGCATAGCGCGCGCGTTGGCCGCCAAGCCCAAGCTGATCATCTGCGACGAGGTCACATCGGCCCTCGACCCGCTGGTGGCCGATGGCATCCTCAAGCTGCTGCTGCGCCTGCAAAAGACCGAGGACGTCGCCTATCTCTTCATCACCCACGATCTGGCCACGGTCAAAGCCATCGCCGACAGCATCGCGGTCATGTTCCAGGGCAAGGTTGTCCGCTACGGCCCTAAATCACGTGTGCTGGCCCCCCCTTTCGACGCCTACACCGACCTGCTGCTCAGCTCCGTGCCGGAAATGCGCATCGGCTGGCTGGAGGAGACTATAGAAAACCGCAGAATGGAAAGCGCGGGGAATTAATCCTCCGCCTCAAGCATCAAAAGAACCGCACGGTGCAGGCTTCAGGTTTGCGTAAAACTGCGCTTGCGGCTACAGGAGGTGTGTAAAGTTTCTTTTCGCATCTGCTTGCACCCCATCATGGCCTTGGGTCTTATGCAAAGCGACATGAGGAGAGCTACGCTATGGACAACAAACTGCTTCTTATCATCCTGGACGGCGTCCCCTATCGTAATTGGCGGCGCCTGTTCGGAAATCTGGAAGGTTGGGTGGACAGCGGTGATGCGCGGGTCTGGAAGATCCGCTCGGTTCTGCCGTCGATCTCCGCATCGTGCTATGCCTCGATCCACACCGGCGTTGCCCCAGCGGTGCATGGCTGCACAGGCAATGGCAACGTGTTCCGCCTTTCACAGCCGGATGTTTTCGCGCAGGTCCGCAAGGGTGGCGGCATCACCGGGGCTGTCGCGCACAGCTTCTGGTCAGAGTTCTTCAACCGCCATCCCTTCGACTATGTCCGTGACATCGAGTATGACGAGCGTGACAGCGACACCATCAACCATGGCCGCTTTCATACCATGACGGGGTACGGCCAGACGAACCAGATGACGCCATCGGACATCGACCTGTTTGCCACGCTCACCAATCTGTGCCTGCGCTTCGGCCTGAATTACGGGATGCTGCATACCTGCACATTGGACAGCATGGGGCATCGGTTTTTCCACGACTGTCAGGAGATGGACCACGCCTGTTTTGTCATGGACGAGATGCTGGCTCCCTTCATCTCTAAATGGCGCGCGGCAGGCTATGAGGTGGTTGTGACCGCCGATCACGGTCAGGACGCGCGTGGCCATCACGGCGGGCGCGATCCGTTGCAGCAGGAGGCAGCGCTCTATTATTTCGGGGATGCGGAAGGGCCGGATGAGGATAAAGTGATAGACCAGTTGCAACTGGCGCCTACCATCCTCACGCGCCTAGGCGCACCAGTCCCGGACACGATGAAAGCGGGCAGTTTCCTGCTCTAGAGCTCAATACGGCCAGTCACCCTGCGCCAAGGCGCTGGTGGCATCAACAACCCGGTCAAACAGGGCTGCCGCCCGCGTGCTCATGTGGCGCGCGCGCAGGCAGCCGTGGACCAGCCCCGCTTCGTTGAACCAGACCGCGCGGCCGCCCGCACTTGTTATCGCGTCTCGGTAGCTTTCCCCGTCACTGGCCAGCGGATCACATTCAGCTGTTATGATGACAGTCGGCGGCAGACCGGTGAAATCCGTATCTTGCAGCGGCGCGTAGCGGGCATCGCCCTGAGGCGGTACCGCGCCACCGGTGCGGATGCGCTTGTAGAATTCCATGTCGCGGGTCGAAAGCTCGGGCGCGTTTGCGTGGGTCACATAGCTGCCCTTGGTCGGATCACCACCCAAGCCGGGGTAGATCAGCACGACGGCCGATACGCGGGCTCGCGCGTGATGGGTGACGGCGGCGGCCAGATTGCCACCTGCGCTGTCTCCGGCCATCAACAGCGGCCCTGCATACCTGTCAGAAATGGCATCAAACGCCGATTTGGCATCGTCGTAGCAGCCGGGAAAAACAGTCTCCGGCGCGAGCCGGTAGTCCACTGAGATCACACGCACCCCTGCCAGCGCGCAAAGTTCTGCGCAGACGTCATCATGGCTGTGCAAGCCCCCCACGACGAACCCGCCTCCGTGGTAGTAGATCAGGGTGACATCATGCGCACCGGTTTCATAGCGGCGACAGGGCACACCACCGTAGGGTTCATCCCACGTCTGCACGCCCTCGGGACGGCCTGCGTGAAATGCGGCGCACATGGCGTCGTAGACCGCGCGCTGCTGCGTGACGGTTAGATCAACCGCATCCGGAGGATAATAGGTAGCGCCCTTCGCGATGTAGGCCCGCACCTCGTCATCGAGGAGCAGGCTATAATCTGGACCGCTCAAGCAGCCGCGTCCCACTGGGTGACGTAATCGCCCAGCACTGTGCCAACCGCTTCCGGCTCTGCCCCGTTCATGCTGATCACCGCAACCAGACCGCGCTTTTTATCGTCGATCACGCGGTCCACTCGGGCGGCGACCCCGGCCTTCTCCAGCGCGCCGTCAAAGACACGGGTGATGGCCATGCGGCGCAGATCGGGCTTGAAGATCTTGCCCACCGCAGTCTTCGGCAGCTCGTCCATGATCACCATGTGCTTGGGTTGTGCTGCGCGCTCGTGGACGTGTTCCTTGCAGAACGCCAACAGCTCGTCCTCGGTGACCGAGGCCCCCCCGACCAGCTCGACAAACGCGCAAGGCACCTCGCCTGCGTGGGCGTCCGGCTGGCCGATAGCACCGGCAAACGCCACAGCTTCGTGGCCCAGCAGCGCCTCTTCGATCTCGGCCGGGTCAATGTTGTGACCGCCACGGATGATCAGATCCTTCGCACGGCCCGTAATCCAGATGTAGCCGTCCGCATCCTTGCGGCCCAGATCGCCGGTGCGCAGATAGTCACCGTGATAATAGAGATCTTTGTTCTTGTCGGCCTCGGTATAGGTATTGCCCGGAAAGACACCGGGGTTGGAGACGCAAATCTCGCCCACTTCGTCCACTTCTGCATCAATCGGGCCGTCCGGCGTGCCCTTGATGATACGCACGCGCGAATAGGGAAACTCGACCCCGACGGAGCCTACCTTTTTGATCCCGTCCGAAGGGTTGCCAGACACCATTACCGTCGCCTCGGTCAGCCCGTAGCCTTCGAGGATCTCCACACCGGTCGCTTTCTCAAAGCGACGGAACAGCTCCATCGGAAGGGCGGCAGAGCCGCTGAACGTGCTTTTCACCGAGCTGATATCGGCATCCACAGGCCGCTGCATCATCGCGGAAATCGCGGTCGGGACGCCGATGATAAAGCTGATCTTCCAGCGCTCCACCAGCTTCCAGATGTTGTCGAACACGCCCTCGCCGCGATAGCCTTGCGGCGTCGGGAGAACCACATGCGATCCCGCAGTCAGAGCTCCCATGATAATCACGTGACAGGCAAAAACGTGGAACAGCGGCAGCGGACACAGGATATTATCCGTCTCCTCCAGCAGAATCGTCTTGCCGATCCAGCCGTTGTAAATCATGCCGGAGTACTTGTGCTGCGCCACTTTGGGCATGCCCGTGGTACCGCCGGTGTGGAAATAGCACGCGACGCGGTCCTCTTGGGGATCGTCGAATTGCAGCGTCTTGGGTTGCTTGGCCATCTCGGCGTTCAGGTTTTTGTAGCTCGCCCGGTTTTGCACAGTGCGCTTGGGGCGGATCAGCGGGACAATTACCTTTTTCAGACCTGTCAGATAGCGATGCAGATCTACTTCCAGAACGGTTTTGACGTTCGGCGCAAGGGATACGGCCTCGGCGGTTTTGTCGGCCACGTCCGTCTTGGGGAAAGGCCGCAGCGTTATTACGACTTTCGCGTTCGTCTCGCGCAGGATCGCGGCGATCTGTTCGGCGTCCAGGAGCGGGTTTATGGGATTCACGATTCCCGCAATCGCGCCGCCCAGAAAGCTGACAACCGTCTCGTTCGTGTTGGGCAGGATATATGCCACCACGTCATTCGGGCCGACACCCAGAGAGCGAAACAGGTTGGCTGCCTGAACGGTTTTGTCGTGAAGCTCCTGCCAGGTCAGCGTTTCGGCGTGGTCTTTGGGGCCGGAAAACAACTGATAGCTCATCGCGTTGCGATTTGGAAATTTCGACGTCGTGTCGGCCAGCACGCCATACAGCGTCTTAGCTACGTCGCGGTCCTCCCAAGCGCATTCTGCCTCGATCGCGTCGCGGTCAACGATGCCAGAAAATCCCATGTGTCTTCCTCCCTGTGCTGCCACTTTTGTAGCTTGCAATTTTTGATACCAAACGATGACGCCCCTGCCGCAAAAATTCAAGCGTGCCATGACCGTGGACGCAGCGTAATGCACACAAGTTGCCGAAACGTAAGCTTTTACAGCATTTAATATGGGGACGGTCCGCCCGCGGCAGAAGGGGCCACACCCCGAATAATTACTCGGGATGCGGCCGTGTCGGTCAGACTGCGGGAATGCGCAGAACCTGACCGGGATAGATTTTGTCGGGGTGGGTCAGCATCGGCTTGTTTGCCTCGAAGATTTTCTCGTAGTGTGCGCCGTTGCCAAGTGTCTTTTCAGAGATCGCCCAGAGGGTATCGCCCTTCTCGACGGTGTGGAACGTAGGCTCGCCCTCGCCGCCGGTCACATCATCCTCAACCTCTGCAACGCCTTCGACGTTGCCTACGGCCAGAATGACCTTCTCGCGCATTTCCTGACTGGCGGCTTTGCCGGTCACCTTGACCTTGTCACCCTCTACGGTGATGTCCAGACCTTCGGCGTCCAGACCCAGCTCTTTCAGTTCGTCCTGAAGGGCGGCGCCCGATACTTCCGGCGCGTCATCGCCGCCGAATACTTTTTTGCCGGCACCTTTTACGAAACTCCACAGACCCATTTGAATACTCCCTGAATGGATTGTTAATGGGCGAAGTGTTTCATTGTGCGGCATAAGGGCGCAAGAGGGAATTACTCGGCCGCGATGCCATCGGTGAACTGTAGCCGCGCCAGACGTGCATAGAGCCCACCCTTGGCCACCAGTGCATCATGGGTGCCGGTGTCCACGATGCGACCCTGTTCGAGCACCACAATGCGATCGGCTTTCTTCACGGTGGACAGGCGGTGCGCCACGATCAGCGTGGTGCGGTCCGCGCTCAACTCCTCGACGGCGGCCTGCACGGCACGTTCGCTTTCGGCGTCCAGCGCGCTTGTCGCCTCGTCGAGCAGCAGCACAGGCGCATCGCGCAGAATGGCGCGTGCGATGGCGATGCGTTGCTTTTGTCCGCCCGACAGCATTACGCCCCGCTCGCCCAGATAGCTGTCATAGCCTTCGGGGAGTGCGACGATAAATTCATGGGCCGCAGCGGCGCGCGCCGCGCTCTCGATCTCGGCGTCGGTCGCTTCGGGGCGGCCAAAGCGGATGTTCTCGCGCGCAGAGGCGGCGAAGATCACCGGATCCTGCGGCACAAGGGCAATCTGGCGGCGGAAGGCATCACGGGCCAGATCGCGCAGATCGACCCCGTCAAAGGTGATCCGCCCGGACTGCGGATCGTAGAACCGCAGTATCATCTGGATGATCGTGGTTTTACCAGCACCCGACGGTCCGACAAAGGCCACCGTCTCGCCCGGTTTGATCTCAAGCGACACACCGTCCAGCGCCGCCGTGTCGGGCCGCGCTGGATAGCTGAAGCTGACGTTCTCAAAGCGAATCTGTCCGCGCACAGGCTGCGTCAAAGTTTGGGCTGCGACGGGATCGTTCACGGGGTCTTCGGTTTCCAGCAGGTCCACCAGACGTTCCGTGGCGCCGGCCGCGCGCTGCAATTCGGACCAGATTTCGGACATCGCTGCCACGGCACCAGCGACCATAACTGCATAGATCAGGAACTGCACCAGCGCGCCGACGGTCATGACCTCCGCACGCACATCGCGGGCACCGATCCACAGCACACCAACGACGCCGGAGAACACCAAAAAGATCACGATGGTGGTTAGATAGGCCCGCGTGCGGATGCGGCGGCGTGCGGCGTCAAACGAGCTTTCGGTCATTTGCGCAAACTGCGCGCGGCTGGCCGCCTCATGGGTGAAAGCCTGCAAGGTCTGCACAGCGCCGAGGCTCTCTGACGCGTTGCCCGAGGACGCCGCGATCCAGTCCTGGTTCTCACGGCTCAACACGCGCAGGCGGCGGCCCATGAACAGGATCGGCAGCACCACCGCAGGCACGATCAGCAGCACCAGCCCCGCCAGTTTGGCAGAGGTCAAGAGCATCAGGATTATGCCGCCGACGAAGGTCAGGAAATGCCGCAAGGCGATCGAGACGGACGAACTGATAACGCTGAGGATCAACGTGGTGTCCGTGGTGATCCGGCTCAGGACCTCGCCGGTCATGATTCGCTCGTAGAAAACAGGGCTCATGGAGATCACGCGGTCAAACGTCGCCTTGCGGATGTCGGCCACCACACGCTCGCCCAGGCGCGTAACCAGCGCATAACGCAGCGCCGACCCGACGGCCAGCAGCCCCGCAATCGCCAAGGCTGCCATGAAATACTGATCCAGCAACGCCGCCTCGCCTGAGTTGAACGAATCCACCACGCGGCGCACTGCCAGCGGTAGCGCCAGCGAGATCATCGCAGTCACCACCAGCGCCGACAGCGCCGCAATCATCAGCAGCCGGTAGGGACGCAGGAACGGCACCAACGCACCAAGCGCGCCGATCCGGCGCGAGCGTTCGCGTTCTTCAGTGGCGGAAGGGGGGGGCGTTGGGCTGTCCGCCATGCGCTGTCCTTTATCAAATTCGTGCAGCGCTTAGTGGCGCGCCGACACGGCGGGGTCAAGCGGTGCGGTGTCGCATCCTGCGCACAAGGAGAGGATTTTGGAGCGGGCGGAGGGAATCGAACCCTCATCTTCAGTTTGGAAAACTGAGGTCTTAACCATTACACAACGCCCGCGCGCTACCGATGGGTATGCGATAGCGCGCAAGGCGTCAAGTCTCCGAAACGCTCAAAATACCGCGCGCGCTCAGGCTGGCCCTTCACTGAGAATACACAACACCCGCGATTGCGCGGTGAGCCCCAAAGCATCGCGCTGTTCGCTGTCCAACGCGGCCAGCCCCGCAATCCCCGCTGCACCCGAGGGCGAGGATGCAAACCCTGACACCATGGCCAGCCCCGCGCCCGCCTGCCCCTCCGACTCCGAGATCAGCGCAAAGGCATCCGCATCGCGCGCCAGCCCCTTGAGCGCGATCAGCGATGGCATCTTGCAATCCAGCCGCCCCATATCTGACTCAGGGCCGTGGCTCTCTACCGCCTTGCCCGCTACAATGGACCCGTGCAGCGCCGGTGCGGCCTCCGGCTCCACCACAACGATGCGCGGCCCGTCGCCCCATGCCTGCCGCGCCAGCGCAGCACAGGCACACGCCAGCCCCCCCACGCCTGCTTGCAGAAAAATGTGAGTCGGAGCATCGGGTAATTGAAGGATCGCTTCGGCCATCAGCACGGTATAGCCCTCCATCAGACGGTGGGGGCGCTCGATATAGCCGTGCCACGACCCGTCCGACAGCAGATCCCAGCCGTTCTCCTCTGCCGCCTGCGCAGCGGCGGTGAGGCAGTGCTCATAGGTCTCACCGGCGCGGATCACCTGCGCGCCTTGTTCTTCCAGCCGCGCAGCAAAGCTGTCGGGCACCGTCTGCGCGATATAGACCACCGATTTTGCCCCAAAGGCCGCCGCCCCTGCGGCAACGGACAGTCCATGGTTACCCGCACTGGCGGTGACGTAGGTGCGTGGGCTGACATCACCGTCCTGCGCATCGCTGGCAATCACATAAGCCGCCCCGAGAGCCTTGAAACTGCCCAGCCCCATGCGCCCGCGCTCATCCTTGATCCAGACGTCTTGCACGCCCGCGTGGGTGGCAATCGCGACCGCACTCTCCATCGGCGTCTCGGCGGCAACGGGGCAGCGCGCAAGCAGCGCCTGCGCGCGCGGTGCGTCATCTGAAGGCATCGGAATGTCGTCAAGACCGGCGAGCGGCGCGGGGCGGGTGATGTGCAAAATATCCATTACCGGAGCAGAAGCGCGCAGCGCGCCTGCGTCAAGCTATTTTGGCTCAATCGCCCATGCAGGGTGTTCCTGCCGCCGCCCAGATTTGCAGATCCTGCGCCAGCGTCACAACCGAACCCGGCGCGGGCGTCCGCCCTGCTCCGGGATTGAAACCATAATTGACGAACGCGCTGGTGCTGACGTGATCGACGAGTTCGGCCATATCAAAACCGTCGTTCGTCTCGGGGTTGCGCAGCTGGCGGCACACCTCGGCGCTGGATTTACCGCGCCAGGCCAGTTCGACTGGTGGCAAGCGCCAGTCATCGTCGATCTGCGGAGCTGCATGCGGCACAGCGTTATCGCCCGCACCACTGATGTGGCAGGCGCTGCACAGGATCGTCTCGGCTCCGATCCGGCTGTCGCCCGCAACAATGTTCATCCCGTGGAGGCGCGCAGGGCCATAGCCCAGATCGTCCCAAGCGGGCCGCCCGCTATCGCCGACATGGCAGTTGGTGCAGCGTGGATGCGAAGCGGCGGCATAGATCCGGTTCCATGCGGCGCTGCCCTCGGCATCCTGTGCTTGTGCAGCGCAGGGCAGAACCAGCATCAAAACCGCCGCCAGCGTCCTCATACGAAATCCACCGTGTTGAAAAACGGCATCTCGCGCAAGCGGGTGCCGGTAGCAGCAAAGATCGCGTTGGCCAATGCGGCAGCAGCAGGCGGCACAGGCGGCTCTCCGATGCCGCGAATAGCGGGGTTGTTTTCCAGCGCGCGGACCTCGATCACCGGACACTGATGCAGGCGCATACCCTCCGACAGATGGTAGTTGTCCTGCTCGGCGCGCCCGTCCGCATAGGTGATTTCCGAGTTCATGGCGTGACCCAGCCCCCAGATGACACCGCCCGCGACGACGTTCTCAAACGTCACCGGATCCACGACACGGCCCACTTCGGCTGCCAGCCAGACGCGGTCGATACGGATGCCGTCGTCGGTATCGGTCACCTCTACCACCTCGGCCACAGGCACCCCGAAGGACGTGACCAGCGCCACACCGCGCCCTTTGCGCGGGCCCAGTGGGCTGCCCCAACCGGACATCTCGGCCACCGCCTCCAGCACTGCGCTGGCGTCCGGATCGTTGGCCAGACGCAGACGCTCCGCCATCGGGTCCGCACCTGCGGCATGGATCAATTCGTCCAGAAAACTCTCGGCAAAGAAGCCCGCAGAGGACGCGCCCACCGAGCGCCAAGAGGAAGTCGGTGCCAATTCCGGCACCGCGTAGGCGCGCACGCGCAGGTTGGGGATGCCATAGCGCATGTTCCAAGCACCGGCCGCAATCTGCGTGTCAGGTCCGGGCACGGGAGCGCCGAGCCGGCCCGATTGCGAGCGCGATGCGGAAACCGTAGCAATATCGAGATCGAGCGCCGTGATCTGGCCACCCGCATGGGTGCCCCGACCGCGCGCCATGCCGATCTGGCGGGTGTAGTCCTGCGCAAAGTCTTCCTCACGGCGGAAGGTCAGCTTGACCGGCGTGCCCGGTATCTCGCGCGCCACATCCACAGTCACGTCGATGTTGTGAAACTCCAGCCGGTGGCCAAAGCTGCCGCCCGCGTGCTGGTTGTGCAGGTGGATCTGCTCGGCTTGCATTCCCAACGTCTTCGCCACGCGCTGTTGTACGAAACGCGGCAACTGGTGGCTGGCCCAGATGTCCACCCGGTCAGTCGTGACGTTTACAATCGCGCTGAGCGGTTCCAGCGGCTGGTGGGCGACATAGGGCGCGCGGTATTCGGCCTCGAATACAGTCGCGCCGTCCAATGCGGCATCCACATCGCCGTCGTGGCGCCATTCCTTGTCCAGACGCTCGGGTGTAAAGGACGCCTCGACTGCGGCCCAGTGGTCTGCCTGCTCTGCCGGATAGGGGGCTACATCCCAGTCGATTTCGATCTCTTCCAACGCGCGGAAAGCGCGCCATGTATTGTCGGCAATCACTGCGACACCATAGGGCAGCCCGATCACCTGCGAGACACCGCGCATCCCTTCGGCGACGGAGGCATCAAAACCGATCATCGGCGCGCCTTTGCGCGGGTTCATCCGCACGGAGGCATGGACCATGCCGTCAACTTTCAGATCAATGCTGTAGGTTTGCGTGCCGGTGGATTTCGCAACGATATCCATCCGCTCCACAGGTTTACCGATCAGCCGCCACTCGGACGGCGCGCGCAGGGTCACATCGGTCACAGGCGTCAGGCCCGCTGCCGTGGCGGCCAGCGCGGTGTAGTCCATCCGCGTGCCATCAGGTAGCACCACGGCCGCGCGCTCGGTGCGCAGCTGGCTGATCTCCAGCCCCGTCTCCTCCGCCGCTGCCGCTTTGAGCGTCTCGCGGGCGACAGCACCCGCCTGCCGCAGCTTGTCAAAGCTGTCGGGCACCGAGGTCGATCCACCAGTGACCTGCGCGCCCACCACTTTCATCACAGCGCCCATCGTGTCCCGCATCGTCTCGGCGGCAAAGCCTGTGTCGTTCGAGCGGAACGGCACTGCCTCGGCGGCCAGCGCGGTATTGTAATAGGCGGCGGCGGGTGGCCCGTAGATGGTAGTGACCTGATCAAGGTCCGCGTCCAGCTCCTCGGCGATCAGCATCGCCTGCATCGACGCAGCCCCCTGCCCCAAGTCGGTATGTGGCGCCACAAGAGTGATGCCCTCAGCGTTGATCTTGACCCAAGGGTTGAACACCGCATCCGTGGCGGCGGCCCCCGCTGTCAGCGGATTTTCCGGATCGCGTTTGACCACATAGGCCCCGAAAGCCACACCACCTGCAATAGCGGCGGAGCCGATCAGAAAGGTCCGGCGCGCGATTGTTTTCAACTTGCCCATGCTCAGGCTCCCTGTAGCTTGGTAGCGGCAGTTTTGACGGCGGCGCGGATGCGGGGATAAGTACCACAGCGGCAGAGGTTTCCGCTCATCGCCTGATCAATCTGGTCGTCGGTAGGGTTTGTCGTCCCCTCCAGCAAGCTTGCGGCTTGCATCATCTGGCCGGACTGACAGTAGCCGCATTGCGCAACCTGATGCTCGATCCAGGCGGCCTGCACCGCGTGCAGCGCATCGGGCGTGCCCAAGCCTTCGATGGTGGTGATGTCACCGTCCACATCGCCCGCCGCCAGCTGGCAACTACGCACGGCAACGCCATCCACATGCACAGTGCAGGCACCGCATTGCGCAATGCCGCAGCCATATTTAACGCCCGTGATCCCAAGCTCGTCGCGCAGCACCCACAGCAGAGGCATGTCGTCCTCGACATCTACGGTGTGGGATTTTCCGTTTACATTCAGTTCCATCGTTTGCCTCGTGTCAGTCGTATTATTATTTTCGCTGCATGCGTTCGATCATTTTCAAAACCGATCGGCGGGGCAATAGCGGGATCACCCAGTTAACCAGGAAACCCAAACCCGCTTCGCTCACCGTTACCAGATCGCCGCGCATCATGGCGTCATAGCCGTGTCTGGCGACCGAAGCAGCCGTCTTACCTTCGCTTTTTACCAGATTTGTACCGTCAAGTCCCGCCCGTGCTGCAAATTCCGTTTTCACATAGCCGGGGGCAAGCACCGTGACGGTGACGCCATGATCGCGCAACTCGTGATCCAGCGCCTGAGAGAAGCTCTGCACGAAGGATTTGGTTGCGAAGTAAACCGCCTGCAAGGGACCGGGCATAAATCCCGCGCTGGAGCCCACGTTAAGAATACGCCCCGCACCACGTTTTGCCATCTGATTGCCGAAGTGGTGACACAGAGAGACCAGCGATTTTGTGTTGAGGTCGATCATCGCCAATTCGTCCTCCAGCGCGCGGTCAACATGCCGCCCCTGCCCACCAAAGCCCGCGTTATTGATCAAAATATCCACCGTGATGCCTGCGTCACCCACCTGTTTGATGAGTGATGCAGGGCCGTCAGGCGCACCCAAGTCTACGGCAAAAACATGCGCCGTGATGCCATGGGCCGCCTCGAGATCGCGCGCGAGTGCGGTAAGCGCGTCCTGCGAGCGCGCGGTCAGAACCAGATCACCGCCCTTGGACGCATGATAGCGGGCGAATTCGGCACCGATACCCGAGGAGGCACCTGTTACAAGGGCTGTATTGGGCATTGCTTCCGCTTTCTGAAAAAAACGATTTCCTGTTTGAGATACGGCATCACCGCGTCCTGTCAACAGCCACTGACGCTAAGGCAGCGCATCAGCGCCTCAAACCAGTCGCGCACGCAGTGTCAGCAAGCCATAGAAACCAAGCCCCGCCAACAGCCCCCAAACGGCAGCTCCTATTCCGGCAAATGTCATACCCGAGGCGGTCACCGCGATGGTCAGTATTGCTGCCTCGCGCCCGTGGTCGGCCGCAAGAGCGGCGCGCAGCGCTCCTGCCATCACGTTCAGCACCGCAAGACCAGCAAGTGCTGCAAACACCAGATCCGGCACCGCAGCGGCAAAAGCAGTTAACAGCCCCGCGCCCAAGCCGAAAAGGCAATAGAAAACGCCACCCATTACTGCGGACAGATAGCGGCGATCAGGGTCGGGATCGCTGTCCTCATTGGCACACATGGCCGAGGTGATGGCGGCGATACAGATCGAAAAAACGCCTAAAGGCGCTGCGATAATGCTGCCCGCACCGACGGTGGACAGCAACGCCGCGGGCGACGGCGTAAAGCCGTAGCTGCGCAAAATCGCCACGCCGGGTACGTTCTGGGTTGCCATCGTGACGATAAACAGTGGCACACCGATACTGATCGCGGCGGTGAACGAAAAGGCGGGCGTAGTCCATTGGGGCGCGGTCAGCAATGCCGCCCCCTCCAGCGCAGAGGTATCACCCATCAGCAACGTCAGCGCCCCCGTCATCAGCAGCGCTACCGGCACTGCCGCCAGCCGATGTACCAGCGCGCCCAAAATCCACGCGCCGATGATCGGGCCGATAAAGGAGGGGAGCGTAGGAAGTGCAGCAAAGGGCACAAGGCAAATCGGCAGCAGCACCCCCGCCAGCATCGCCTGCGCCAGACTGGCGGGAATCGCAGCCGCGGCACGGCCCAAGGGGCGCACCAGCCCTGCCGCCAGCGTCAGGGCTCCTGCGATGATAAATGCACCGATAGCGGTAGCAAAACCGCCATTGGGGGACGCACTTACCGCCAGCAGGGCCGCGCCCGGTGTGGACCAGGCAATGCTGACCGGCATCCGGAACCACAGGCTCAGACCGATGGCCGCAAGCCCCATTGCCATCGCCGATGCCATAAGACCTGCCGAGGCCTGCGCGGGGCTGGCACCGACGGCCAGCAAGCCTTGCAGAACAATCGGAAACGTGCCGAAGAACCCCACGATCGCCACCACCAGACCGGTGGCGGCGTGCCTCAGCTTTGGCACGGGATCAGAACTCGACGACCGCGCGGATGGATTTGCCCTGATGCATCAGCTCGAAGCCCTCGTTGATCTGGTCCAGCGTCAGCTTGTGGGTGATCATCGGGTCAATCTCGATCTTGCCGGCCATGTACCAGTCAACAATCTTGGGCACATCCGTGCGGCCCTTGGCACCGCCAAACGCCGTTCCGCGCCAGACGCGGCCGGTGACCAACTGGAACGGACGGGTCGAAATCTCTGCACCTGCAGGGGCCACGCCGATGATGATGCTCTCGCCCCACCCTTTGTGCGCGGCCTCCAAAGCCTGCCGCATAACGGTCGTATTGCCGGTCGCGTCAAAAGTGTAGTCGGCCCCGCCGCCGGTCAGCTCGACCAGATGGGCAACCAGATCGCCGTCTACCTTGGAGGGGTTCACGAAATCGGTCATGCCGAAATAACGGCCCGTCTCTTCCTTGTCGTCGTTGAGATCCACGCCGACAATCTGGTCGGCCCCTGCCAAACGCAGGCCCTGAATGACGTTGAGGCCGATGCCGCCCAGCCCGAACACAACACAGCGCGCTCCGATCTCGACCTTGGCGGTGTTGATCACCGCACCGATGCCCGTGGTCACGCCGCAGCCGATGTAGCAGATTTTATCAAACGGTGCGTCCTTGCGCACCTTGGCCAGTGCAATCTCCGGCACGACAGTGTGGTTGGCGAAGGTGGAACAGCCCATGTAGTGGTGGATCGGTGTGCCATCCAGCATCGAAAACCGCGTGGTGCCGTCCGGCAGTTGCCCGCGCCCTTGGGTGATCCGGATCGCCTGACACAGGTTGGTCTTGCCGCTCAGACAGTATTCACATTCGCGACACTCAGGGGTGTAGAGCGGGATCACGTGATCGCCGACTTCCAGCGTGGTCACGCCCTCGCCCACTTCCATGACGATGCCCGCGCCCTCGTGGCCGAGGATGCAGGGAAAGATCCCCTCGGGATCATCGCCCGAGCGGGTGAACTCATCAGTGTGGCACAGGCCGGTCGCCTTGATCTCGATCAGGACCTCGCCGCGTTTCGGGCCTTCGAGGTTGACCTCCATGATTTCCAGCGGTTTGCCTGCCTCGACAGCGACTGCGGCACGGGTTCTCATCATGGGGGATCCTCCTGAAATTTGTTGTCGCAAAAGGACCCCCGCGCAGCCCTGTTGTCAAGCAGATCGGGGAGTGATCCGGTGTGGCAGGGTGGCGACACGCGTGTCCTGTGCCATCATCTCCGCCATAGCAACAGCCAGCGGTGTTTCGGTGAAATCAGGCAGTGCAGCCCGCAGCGCGCTGCCATCGATCCGGTGTGGCGTGTCCCACAGATAGCGCATTTCCAGAACTTCCCGAATGAGCGGATTGAACGGGCTAATCACCCGCAAAACCGTCCAGGGAAATCGCCGCGTCTTCATCGGATGGCCCACTGCTTGTGCAACGGCGTCCCGCAATTGCGCGCCCGTCAGGCTATAGCCCGCGAAACCGAAGGGGGCGAAAGCTGGCAACTTCGCGCGCACAGTTGCGAGTTCCGCCATCGCGCGCGCCATGTCGGGCAGATACGCCCAGGCATGCACGGCGTTCATCGCGCCCGGATAGGTAAAGACACCCTTGTTCGCCTTATTGGCAATCTGGCTGTCGAACCAGTTACCGGTTTTGGTGCGTTCAAGATAATCTCCGCCACGCAGCAGAATCGTTTGCAGACCCTGCGCTGTTGCTGCCTCGAACGCCCGTTCCATCGTGACACGCAACGCCCCTTTGCGGGTAGTGGGCGCAGGGATAGCAGTCTCCTCCAAGATTTCTTCCGCATTAGCGCCGAAGGTGTAGACGTTTGCTGGGATCATGACTGTCGCACCGCTGGCAAGACCCGCCGCGATGATATTGGCCGTGTGCACAGGCATCACGCGGCTCCAGTCAGGATACGGCGGGTTTACCGCGTGCACGATTACATCCACGCCACTGGCCGCCGCGATCACCGCTTGGCGGTCCATCACATCGCAGGCGATGCGGGTGATGCGAGTGTCGGATGCGCCCTGCCCGTTGCGTGTTGCCGCGCGGACATCCCAGCTGCCCTGAGCAAAGGCATGCGTTGCGGCACGGCCAAATCTTCCGTTTGCGCCGAGGATCAGAACTGTTCCGGTCATGGTGTTCTCCAATTGAGTAAGGTTGACAGGAACAGCCTAGCAATCAATATTTGATGGCATAATTGAGTAAATTCGGATTTTGATATCCATATATGAATACATCACCTCTTCCCTGGCACTTGTTGCAATCCTTCGAGGCGATCAGCGCTGCGGGATCCCTCTCGGCCGCTGCGAAAGCGACGGGGGTCAGCCAACCTACGCTGAGCCGCCATCTGAACCAGCTCGAAAACCTGCTGGGCAAACGGCTGTTCTTTCGAAGCGTCGCTGGGCTGAGCCTGACGCCTGAGGGGGCAGCGGTGCAGACCCACGCGCAGGTGATGGCGCAGGCAGCAGCCGAGTTGGCGTTTACCGGCGCGCAGGCGCAAGAAATCAGCGGCACTGTTCGGATCACCGCCAGTCAGATCGCGGCGACTTATCTGCTACCGCCGATGCTGACGGCGCTACGTGATACCCATCCGGCGCTGAACCTCGAGCTGGTCGCCTCCGACCAGACCGACAATCTGTTGCGCCGTGAGGCGGATCTGGCGGTTCGCATGTACCGGCCTACCCAGAACGATCTGATCACCAAGAAGGTGGCGGAGCTGCCTATCGGGATTTATGCGGCCCGTTCTTATGCCAAGCGGTACGGGCTGCCGGAGCAGTATGCGGATCTGTCGCGCCATACTGTGATTGGCTATGACCGCAGCACATTGATTATCGAGGGTATGCGGCAGTTCGGGATGGAGGTGGACCGCAGCTTTTTCGCCTTCCGCTCGGACGATCAGGTGGTGTGCTGGCGCATGGTAAAGGCGGGCATGGGAATCGGCTTTGGCCAGCGTGTCACTGGTGATGCGGACCCCGATCTGGTGCCAATCTGGCCCGACATGCCCATTGCGAGCATGCCCGTTTGGCTGACCGCGCACCGAGAACTTAGGATGAGCCCGCGCGTGCGGCTGGCCTTCGACCATCTGGCCGAAAGCTTTGCCGCACTTTAGGTGGTGCTGGTGCTGCCTTTGGGCAGCAGATCATTGTCGCCAGCGGGCAAATCGAATGTCGCCCACTCCTCGTTCTCGGGGAGGCCGGGCGGTGTGTCACACGCACCATTGTGCATGTTCACCTTGGCGATAAAATGCGCCGAGATCGGGGCCGTCACAAACAGGAATCCCATGATCAGCAGTTCCTGAACAGCGCCGTCCAGAAAGACACCGTTGTAAATGATCGAAGCCAACAGCAGCGCGCCAACGCCCACGGTGCCCACCTTGGTCGGCGCATGCAGCCGCGTCATGCTGTCGTTGAATTTCAGCAAGCCGATGGCGCCGACCAGCGTAAAGATGGCACCTACAACGAGGCAAAAGCTGACGGCGTAGAGGGCGATAATTTCATAAGTCATTCGATGATGTCTCCCCGCAGGACAAACCGCGCGTAGGACACGGTGGACACAAACCCCAGCATCGCGATGATCAGCGATGCCTCGAAATAGATCCGCGTGCCTTGCGCCAGCCCCATCAGAACGATCAGGCCGATGGCATTCACCACCATCGTATCCAGCGCCAGAATACGGTCGCCTGTGCTGGGCCCGATCACGACGCGCACCATCGCCATCAATTGGCACAGCCCAACCACCACGAACGCGCCGATCAGCGCATAATTCATCAGATCAGTCGCAAGGGTCATTCAAAAATCTCCTTCAGGCGGGCTTCGTAACGGGATTTGATCGCGTCGCGTTCTGCGTCGGGATCATCGGTATGCAACACATGGACCAGCAGGTAATGGCCGCTCTCGGACAGATCGGCCGAGACTGTGCCAGGGGTAAGGGTCACGGTACCTGCCAACAGGGTGATCGCCTCCGGTTGGCGCAGGTCCAGCGGGATGGTGATCCATGCGGGCTTTAGCTTCGCGTTGGGGACGGTCAGCACGATCCATGCGACCTGCACGTTGGCAACCATGATGTCCCAGATCACCATCAGCGCATAAGACACCATCTTGCCTGCGCGGAACCCGCCGGGGCGTTCGGGCCAGAAGGCGGCAGTGATGCGTGGGATAATGATGCCGAGAATCAGGCCGAAGACAGCCATCCCCGCAGAGAACCCGTTTTGCAGGATGATCCATACCACCGCGAGCAGCGCCGTCAGCAGCGGGTGTGGAAAGAGCCAGTGGAACAGACGTACCATCTCAGTAATCCCCCGCTTTTGCACCGTCGAGCTTGCCGGGTGTCTCCAGCACGGTGCTGATATAGGTGTCCGGCGTGAAGAGTTGTGCGGCGGTAACGGTTGTATAGTCATAGATGCGTCCGGCGAACAAAGTATGCGCTGTCAACAATGCCAGAAGACCGCCCACAGCCACGAAAGACAGCGGTGACGGAACGGGCCGCCCCGGCTCGGCTACAGGCGCACTGTCTGCCTGCGCCTTCCAGAACAGGACCGAGCCTGCCCGCGCAAATCCGACGATGGTGATCAGGCTCGAGACCAGCACAAAGGACCAGACCCAGACAGCCAGCCCGTCGTCAAATGCGGCATTCAGAACCATAAGCTTGCCCACGAACCCCGATAGCGGCGGCAGGCCCGCGATCGCAATCGCGGCAACCATGAACATCCCCGATACCAGAGCCGCAGACGTGACCGGCGCGTCGGTTACCAGATTGAGGTGCCCACGGCTTTGCCGGACCAGATCAACGATCAGGAACAGCGCACCGGCGGCCAGTGTGGAGTGGATCATATAATAGAGCGCCGAGGCGATGCTTTCTTCGGTGAACATCCCCACCGCAACCATCACCATCCCCATGGAACTGATGACTGCAAAGGCCACCAGCCGATCCAGCTTTTTCGCGCCCAGAACACCCACTGCGCCCACAGCCAGCGACACCATCGCAACAGGCAGCAACCATGTGCCGTGCAGGCCTGCCGTCACCTCCAGATCGACGGGGAAGATCAACGTATAGACGCGGATGATCGCATAGGCGCCCACTTTGGTCATGATCGCGAACAGGGCCGCGACAGGGGCCGGTGCCTCCGCGTAAGAACTGGGCAGCCAGAAGTGGAGCGGCACAATCGCTGCCTTGATCGCGAAAACAAGGATCAACAGCACTGCGGCCACGCGGATCCCCACGGTCGCATCCGCACCGATCAATTGGACACGCATTGCCAGATCCGCCATGTTGAGCGTCCCGGTTTCGGCATAGATCGCGCCAAGGGCAAAGAGGAACAGCGTTGATCCCAGCAGGTTGAACAACACATATTGCACGCCCGCGCGCAGGCGCGCATTGCCGCCCGCATGGATCATCAGGCCATAGCTGGCGATCAGCAACACCTCGAAGAATACGAAGAGGTTGAACAGGTCCCCCGTCAGGAAGGCCCCCGCGATGCCCATCAGCTGGAACTGGAACAGAACGTGGAAATGTGCGCCGCGTTCATCCCATTTGGAGCCGATGGCGTAAAACAGCACAAAAAGCGCAAGCACCGCCATCAGCAGTAGCATCATCGTGCTCAGCCGGTCCCCGACCAGAACGATGCCAAAAGGCGCTGCCCAATTGCCAAGCTGGTACAACATCACCGTCCCGTCCGACGTCTGGGCAACCAGACCCAGCGCAATCGCGATCATCGCGACGACACCGGCGACCGAGAACACGCGCTGTATGCCCATATGATAACGGGCCGCGAGAATTATAAAAGGAGCAAGCAGGGCCGGAAGGACAACCGGCATGATCAGCCAATGGGTCATGTCGCGTCCTCCGCGTCTGCGGGGCCGTCGTCGATGTGGTCGTCATCCGTACCCAGATAGGCGCCGAGGGCGATCATAACCACCACGGCCGTCATCCCGAAGGAGATCACGATGGCCGTCAGCACCAAGGCCTGCGGCAGCGGGTCGGTGTAGGTGGTGGCGTCCGTCAGGATCGGCGGAGCGCCGATGGTCAGACGGCCAGAGGCAAACAGGAACACGTTCACCGCATAGGTCAGCAGCGAGACGCCCAGGATCACCGGAAAGGTCCGCATGCGCAACACCATATAGAGGCCGCCTGCTGTCAGAATTCCGATGGCGGATGCAACAAGAATTTCCATGTCAGGCCCCCTGCCCTTTAAGCGCTTCTTCTTCGGTGCGCGCAGGGTTGATATCCATCGGGTAATCGCTTTCCTTCATATGCGCCCGTCGTGCCAGACGGCTGAACCCGTCAAGCGACAACATCACCGCGCCGACGACCGCAAGGAAAACCCCGAGATCGAACAGCGCAGCTGTCGCCAGTTCGAACTCCTCGAACGGCGGGATGCGGACATAGGTGAAATCCGAGGTCAGGAAGGGCTTGCCAACGAACCACGATCCGATGCCAGTCAGACCCGCGATCAGCACCCCTGCGCCAATAACGCCGTGGTGCGGATAGCGCTGGCGCGCAGTGGCCCAGCTATAGCCGCTGGCCATATACTGCATCACCAGACCGATAGAGACCACAAGCCCGGAGATAAAGCCCCCGCCCGGCTCGTTATGGCCGCGCAGGAAGATGTAGAAGCCCACCATCATCACCACAGGCATCAATACGCGGGTCAAAACCACCATCATCATCGGGTGCATGTCCCCTGCCAGCGGCTTGTCGGGTTTGCGGTTCAAAAGGCGCGCGCGCACCGGCCCGCCCAGCAGCGCCTCTGTCAGCGCATAGATCAGCACGGCGGCGATCCCCAGAACGATGATCTCGCCAAAGGTATCAAAGCCACGGAAGTCCACGAGGATCACGTTAACAACGTTCGTACCACCGCCGCCTTTGTAGCTGTTGGCGAGGTGAAACTCGGAGATTGGCGCGCTGATCGCGTCGCGCAACAGGTAGTGATAGCTCAGCGCCATGGCCGCTACGCCGCCCGCGATGGCCACTGCGCCATCGCGCATCCGGCGGAGGATCGTGCTTTCCACCGGTGTGTCGTTGGGGAGAAAGTTCAGCGCCAGCAGCAGCAGGATCGTCGTCACCACCTCAACCGTGATCTGCGTCATCGCAAGATCGGGGGCGGAGAAGAACACAAACCCTACCGACACCATCAGCCCGACAATACCGATCAGGACCAGCGACAGCAGACGGTTGCGGTGCAGGAACACCATCCCCACCGTCGCTGCCACCAGCATGAGCCAACCCGCAATCTCGATCGCGCCAGCGGGTTGCACGGTACGCGTTGCCGGACCGACAGTGCCCGTGGCCCAGGCATAGTAACCAGCAACCGCCACTGTCACCGCCATTACTGCAGCATAGCGTGAGAACGCACCGTTATGGAGCCGCAGCGCAAAGCCGCGCGCAAGTGCGACAGCGCCGCGGATCAGCGCGTCAAAGATCGTCTTTGCCTCGGGGCGCGGCGTGGCATCCCAAAGGCGCAGCAGCGGATTAAACAGCGCCAGCACGATCAGGCCGCCAACAACCGCCGCGATAGACATATAGAGCGCCGGAACCAGACCGTGCCAGATCTTGAAATATGCGCTCGGCACTTCAGCTGCCCCACCCAGAACAGCATAAGTGATGCCCTTGACCGCAGGCTCCGCCAAAAATGGGGCCACGCCGATCACCACGACCAGCACCACCAGCAGCGCAGGCGGCATCCACAGACCGGCAGGCGGATCATGCGGCTTGGCCGGATAGTCATCGCGCTGCGGCCCAAGGAAGGTATGACCGATCAGGCGGAAACAATAGGCAGCGGAAAAGAGCGAGCCCACAACCGCCAGCGTCGGCACGATCCAGTGATTGCCGCCCAGCACGGTGTGATAGGCTTCCTCCAGCATCATTTCCTTGGACAGGAACCCGTTAAGCAGCGGTATCCCCGCCATCGACAACGCCGCAAGCGTAGCAATCACGAAGGTCACGGGCATCAGGTGGCGCAGGCCGCCCAGACGGCGGATGTCGCGGGTGTGGGTCTCATGGTCAATGATACCTGCGGACATGAACAGCGCGGCCTTGAACGTCGCGTGGTTGAGGATGTGGAACACTGCTGCCATTGCGCCAAAAGCTGTGCCGGTGCCCAGCAGCATCGTGATCAGCCCAAGATGGCTCACTGTGGAAAACGCGAGCAACGCCTTGAGGTCATGTTTGAACAGCGCAATCACAGCACCCAGCACCATGGTAATGAGACCTGCGCCGGTGACCAGCCAGAACCACTCGGGCGTGCCGGACAGCACAGGCCACATGCGCGCCATCAGGAAAATCCCTGCTTTCACCATCGTGGCCGAGTGCAGATAGGCCGACACCGGCGTTGGTGCCGCCATGGCATGCGGCAGCCAGAAGTGGAACGGGAACTGCGCGGATTTGGTGAAACAGCCGATGAGGATCAGCACGAGCGCGGGAAGGTACAGCTCGCTTTGCTGGATCAATTCACGGTTTTGCAGGATCACGCTCAGGTCATAGCTGCCCGCGATCTGCCCGAGGATCAGCATGCCCGCAATCAAGGCCAGTCCGCCCATGCCGGTCACAGTCAGCGCCATACGCGCGCCTTGTCGGCCCTCGGGCAGATGCTTCCAATAGCCGATCAGCAGGAAGGACGACAGCGATGTCAGCTCCCAGAAAACCAGCAAAAGCAGGATGTTATCAGACAGGACAATCCCTACCATGGCGCCCTGAAACAGCAGCAGGTAAGTAAAGAACTCGCCCATGTTGTCTTCGCGCGCGAGGTAGAAGCGCGCGTAAGCAATAATCAGCATCCCGATCCCGAGGATCAGAGTGGCAAAGAAAAAGCCCAGCGCGTCCAGCATGAGTGTGAAGTTCAGTCCAAGCGCAGGGATCCAGTCCATCCGATACATGACTACATCGCCCGCCATCACCGCGGGCAAGTTGGTCATCAGGCCGACGAAAGCGGTTAAGGAGACCATGAAGGTCACACCGGCGCAGGACGCGCGGCCTGCCTGATTCATCAATCCGGGCAGCAATGCCCCCAAAAACGGCAAAGCAACAATCAATAGAAGAGACACGCGCGCTCCATATGTTGGGGCCCGGAGGTGTTCCCCTCCTTGGGCTTGTCAGCTCGCCCCGATCCGGAATCATGACGAAAGTTTAAAATACTCTACGCGCTATTTAGGCAAGGTGCGAACCGATACCAGCCTGCGCAGTGAAATTTCTTTAGGTTTTTTATCAGATACAGCGCCCGCCGTCGACCTCCATACAGACACCGGTGATCATGCTGGCCTCGTCCGAGCACAGAAAACAGGCAGCGTTGCCCATGTCTTCAGGGGTCGAGAAGCGGCCCAGCGGGATGGTGGAGATGAACTTGGCGCGCATTTCCGGCGTATCCTCCCCCATAAAGGACTTCAGCAGCGGCGTCTCGCCCGCGACGGGGTTGAGCGCATTGACCCGCACGCCTGACGGAGCAAGCTCTATCGCCATGCCTTTGGTCGCATTGTTCATCCAGCCCTTGGAGGCGTTGTACCAATTGAGGTTCGGACGCGGTGACACCCCTGCGGTGGACGCGATGTTGAGGATGTTACCCGCCCCACGCGCCTTCATCAGCGGTACGATGTGGCGCGCGGTGAGGTAGACCGATTTGCAGTTGACCATGAACACACGGTCGAAATCTTCCTCGGAGATCGTCTCCATCGGAGCTGGCAGATGGGTAACGCCTGCATTGTTGACCAGAATGTCGATCTGCCCCCACGCGTCCATCGCCTGCGCGGTCATCGCCTCCACGCTCGCACCGTCAGCCACGTTGGCGGTGGCGACGATGGCATGGGCGCCCATTTCCTGGCGCAGCTCCTCGGCCAGCGCGGTGTTCAGATCCGCAATCATCACCTGCGCGCCTTCCGCCACAAATTTGCGCACAATCCCCGCGCCAAAGCCCGAGGCGCCACCTGTCACAATCGCTGTCTTACCTTGCAAACGCATGGGTCTATCCTTTTGCTACAAAATCAGCCGTGAAACGCCGCAACCGTCTTGAGTGTGGTGAACCCATAGAGCGCCTCGAACCCCTTTTCGCGGCCATGACCCGAAAGACCCGACCCGCCAAAGGGCAGCTCTACCCCGCCGCCGGCGCCGTAGTTGTTCACAAACACCTGCCCCGCACGCAACGCTTTGGCCAGACGCATCTGCCGCGCGCCGTTTTGCGACCAGACCGAGGCAACCAACCCGTAGGCGGTGCCATTGGCAATCGCCAGCGCCTCTGCCTCGTCCTCGAAGGGGATGATCACCTGCACGGGGCCAAAAATCTCGTCCTGCGCCAGGGTGTGATCCGAAGGCACGTCCGCAAAAAGTGCAGGCGCTACATAGGCACCTCCCGCAGGCGCATCTGCCTCCACGGTGCCGCGCGCCACCAGATTGAGGTCCGCGCCTTTGGCGATGAAACCCTCGACAATTTCTTTCTGCCGCGCAGAGACCAGCGGGCCCACGGACAAATCCGAAGTGGCTGGACCTGCACGCAACCCGGCGTAACGTTCTGCCATCCGGCTCACGACCTCATCATAAACGCCGCGCTGCACCAGAATGCGCGAAGACGCCGAGCAGGTCTGGCCCGCGTTCTGGATACCGGCGTTCACCAGAAACGGCAGCGCTGCGTCGATGTCGGCATCGTCAAAAACCAGCTGCGGGGATTTGCCGCCCAGTTCCAGCGTAACGGGAATCACATGCTGCGATGCCGCCTGCTGGATCAGGCGGCCTGTACCGACGGAACCGGTAAAAGAGATATGGTTGATGTCTGCATGCGACGTGAGGGCGGCACCTGCCTCGGCCCCCAGCCCCGGCACCACATTCAACGCGCCGTCCGGCAGGCCCGCGCGGCGCGCCAACTCGCCGAAGGCAAGGGCAGTCAGGCAGGCTTCCTCCGCCGGTTTCAGCACGGCGGCGTTGCCGGTGGCCAATGCTGCCCCGACCGAGCGGCCGATGATCTGCATCGGGTAATTCCATGGAATTATGTGGCCCGTAACGCCGTGCGGTTCGCGCAGGGTATAGACGGTATAGCCGTCCAGATAGGGGATGGTTTCGCCGTGCAGCTTGTCCACAGCGCCTGTGTAGAACTCCATATACCGCGCCAAGGCGACCACATCGGCACGCGCTTGCGTGAGCGGCTTGCCCACGTCCAGCGCCTCGAGCTTTGCCAGTTCGTCGATGTTGTCCAACACAAGCGCGCCGATACGGTACAGGATGCGCCCCCGCTCGACAGCCGTGGTGCGGCCCCACGGGCCGTCAAAGGCCGCACGGGCGGCAGCGACAGCAGCATCGATATCCGCCGCGCCGCCGCGTGCGATCTGGCACAGCGGTGTTCCATCCGACGGGTTTACCAGCGGCAGCGTCTGCCCGGTCGCACAGGGCGCCCATTGGCCCCCGATAAAGCAATGGGACGGGTCAACATCAAGCGGGCGCAACGACATGGCAGGTATCCTAAAGGCAGGGTAAATCGCGCGCAGATTGGCAAGAGCGGCGGCCAATGACAAGCGCTTGATACGCTTTCACAAAAGATGGCGCAGCAGGGTGAACAATTCGCCGGGCGATGAGATATCAAGTTTGATATAAAGATTGCGGCGGTGCACCTTGACCGTCTCACGCGAGATGGCAAGGACCTGCGCGGCGGAGCCGTTGGAATGGCCTTGCAGCACCAGCCCCGCAATCTGCGCCTCGCGTCGGGTCAGGCCAGCGCCAAGCGTCTGATTGGCTTCTTTCAGGATCACCTCGGTCAACGGGACCGCATGGGGGAGTGCCACCGCCAGCGACCCCTGGCTTTCGCAATGGGTCGCCAACAGCTCCAACAGGATCGGGCTGTAGTGGTTCAGGCACTGCAATTCGCGCCGCCGGTAAGGGCCACCCGCCTCCAAACGGCTGAAAGACAGATGCCCGACCGACCCCGACGCCAGTGGCACCAGCAGTCCCACCTCGTCCCTCAGACCCGTCTGCAGGAAGTACTGCTGGAAATACTCACTGGCGAAAAACCGGTCTGGCGCGATGTCGGACAGTCGGTACAGTCCACCGCCGGGCGGCAGATCCCGAAACTGGTAGAACGGGTCGAGCCTGTAGGCGCCATCAAAATAGTCTGCCAACACATTTGGCGGGAGAGCACCATGCGGCTTCCACGTGCCCAGCATGGTCGGCGGCTGCCCCGGATCAAAGCGCATCATTAGAAATGTGTGAAAGCGCAAACGCCCCCGCAACAGCCTGCGGAACTGCGTAAAAAAGGAATCGCTGCGCACCGATGCCATGACAGCGCGCAAACGGGAAATGTCTCTATCCGAGAGAGGTTGCATAGAAAATACCCTCTAAACACGCTGATTTAGAAAAAAACTAAACCATAGGGGTTAATTTTCATAGCAGAAACAAATTTGATCATGTTTACTGCACCTCACTGCACATCGCCATTGTTCGGCAACAGGGGATACAAAATTGACAATCGCACTTAACGCGCGCGGCCTGCGCAAGGTCTATCCCGGCACCCCGCCTGTCGAAGCACTTGCAGGGGTAGATATCGAGATCGGCGACAATGAATTCTTCACGCTGCTGGGCCCGTCGGGCTGTGGCAAAACCACGATGTTGCGGCTTATTGCGGGGTTCGAGCATCCGACAAGCGGCACGCTGGATATGTTTGGCGAGGACTTGCTGGCCCTGCCCCCCTACAAACGCCCCATCAACACCGTCTTTCAAAGCTATGCGCTGTTCCCTCACCTGACGGTGGCACAGAATATCGCCTTCGGGCTGGAAATGCTGGGCAAACCAAAGGCCGAGATCAAGTCCACCGTGGGCGAGATGATGGAGCTGGTGCAGATGTCGGCGATGGCCGACCGCCAGACCAGCCAGATTTCGGGCGGACAGCAGCAGCGTGTGGCGTTGGCCCGCGCCCTGGCCCCGCGTCCACGCCTGCTGCTGCTGGACGAGCCGCTGAGTGCGCTGGACTTCAAGCTGCGCAAGGAAATGCAGCTGGAGTTGAAACGTTTGCAAACCGAGACCGGGATCACGTTTATCTTTGTGACCCACGATCAGGAAGAGGCGCTGACCATGTCGGACCGGATCGCGGTGATGGGCGCGGGCAGCATCCGGCAGATCGGCTCTCCCCATGACATCTATGACCGGCCCGCAGAACGGTTCGTGGCGGATTTCATCGGGGATACCAATTTTCTGCCCGCACAGATCAAATCGGTGCAGGGCGATGTGGCAGAAGTGCTGCTGGCCTCAGGTAAAACCACAACCGCGCAACTGCCCGAGGGAGTCACCCGCCAAGGCGATGTAACGCTGGCTGTGCGCCCTGAACAAGCACGCCTTGTCCCGCCGGAAGAAGGGTTACTGACCGGTGTGATCAACAACATCGTCTATTTCGGTACCGATACCCACATCCACATCGCGCTGGAGGACGGCACTCCTTGCGTGCTGCGGCAACAAAACACCGCCGATGCCGCCTCGGGTTTTGCCAATGGAGACCAAGCGGGGGTGCGGTTTGGCGCGCTTGTGGCGCAGGTTCTGAAGGATTAACGCGATGACCGATCTCGCCCCCACAACCGAAGCACGGGCCGCACGCCGCCGTTGGCTGCTGCTGATGCCCGCTCTGGTCATTCTGGCACTTGCGGCCAGCGGGCCTTTGCTGATCACCGTGGTCTACTCGCTGCTGACCGCCGGGGACTACGGCGGGGTGGAGTGGCAGTTTTCCACCGATGCGTGGTTCAACGTGTTCGCCCAGCGCGACATTTTCACAGACGAGCTGGGCTGGTCCGACGCACACCTGAGCATCTTCTGGCGGTCGGTCAAACTGTCGCTGATGACGACTGTGGCGTGTCTGTTTTTCGGCGTGCCCACGGCCTATTTCATCGCCACACGGCCCAAGAAACAGCGCGATCTGTGGATGCTGCTGATCATGATCCCCTTCTGGACCAATCTGCTGATCCGCACCTTCGCCATTCTGGAGCTGATCCGTAACGAGGGCACGATCAACACTGTCCTTATGTGGTCCGGCGTGATCGACCAGCCGATCCAGATGCTCTACACCGAATTTTCCATCCTGATCGGGATGCTTTACGTCTATCTGCCGCTAATGGTCCTGCCCGTCTATGCCTCGATGGAGCGGCTTGATTTCTCCCTCGTCGAGGCAGGTTACGACCTTTATGCAACCCGTTTTCAGGTGCTGCGCCGCGTGATCCTGCCACTGGTAAAGCCGGGGGTGATCGCGGGCTCCATTCTGGTGTTCGTCCCCTCGCTGGGCGCGTATGTGACCCCGCGCGTGATGGGGGGCGGCAACCAGATGATGCTGGGCAACCTGATCGAGCTGCAATTCGGACAGGGCCGCAACTGGCCGCTTGGGGCAGCATTGTCGATCACGCTGCTGGTGATCGTAATGGTCGCGTTGATCTTTTATGTACGTGTTGCAGGCAAGGAGGACGTACGCCATGGCTGAGCGCGGTTTTGACATCCAGAAACAGACAGGTTTTGGCACCATCGCACTCGCGTGCTTTGTGCTCCTGTACCTGCCGATCATTCTGCTGGTCGCCTATTCGTTCAACTCCGGCTCTTCCATCGCGAGTTGGGAAGGCTTTTCGTGGCGCTGGTATGTGTCTGCATGGGAGAACCAACAGGTGCAGGACGCCACCGTCCGGTCGCTGGTGATTGCATTCTGGGCATCGGGCATCGCCACGACAGTTGCCGTGATGGCCGCCCTCGCCACCACCCGCCAGCCAAAATTCCGCGGCCAGACGGCGGCGTTTGCCATGATCAACCAGCCGCTGATGGTGCCCGAGATCGTGACCGCTGTGGCCCTGCTGATCCTGTTTTCAATGATCAAGGTCGCCACCGGCTACACCGGTCTGATGTATCTGATCATTGCACACGCGGCCTTTTGCATTCCCTTTGCCTACCTGCCGATCCGCGCGCGCCTGCAAGGGATGGACCTGAGCCTCGAGCAGGCGGCGGCGGATCTTTATGCCTCGCCTTGGCATGTGTTCCGGCGCGTGACACTGCCACAGTTGTGGCCCGGCATCCTTGCGGGTGCGATGCTGGCCTTCGTTATCTCGCTCGATGATGTGGTGATCACGGAGTTTGTAAAATCCGCCGGACAGGATACGCTGCCCACCTACATGCTAGGCCAGCTGCGCCGCGCGATCACACCCGAGATCAACGCGATCTCAACGGTACTGCTGGGAATTTCCATGCTGATGGTGGTCGCCTTCACATTGCTCAGCAAGATACGAAACTGAAAACCAACAGGAGAGAAAAATGAAAAAGACACTCACCGCCCTGACCCTTGTTCTGGCAGGTCCCGCCTTCGCCGAAGGGCAGCTGAACCTCTACAACTGGGGCAACTATACCTCGCCCGAGATGATCACGAAGTTCGAGGAAGAGACCGGCATCAAGGTCACTGTCACCGACTATGACAGCAACGACACCGCGCTTGCCAAGATCAAGGCGGGCGGTCACGGGTTCGATATCGTCGTGCCATCGGGGACATATGTGCCGATCTTCATCAACGAAGGGCTGCTGATGGAGAGCAACCCGAACCAGATGGAGAACTTCAAAAATATGGACCCCCAGTGGGTCGACGTCGAATTTGATCCTGGCCGGAAGTACACCGTGCCGTGGCAGTGGGGCACAGTAGGCGTGACCGTGAACACCTCTGTCTATGGCGGTGACATCAACACAGCCGCTGTGATCTTTGATCCACCGGAAGAGCTGAAAGGCAAGATCAACGTCACACCCGAGATGAATGACCTGATGGGTCTGGCCATCCACTATGTGGGCGGCGAGCAGTGCACGGCCGACAAGGAAGTGCTGATGAAAGTCCGCGATATGCTGACGGCGGCCAAGCCCGACTGGCTGTCGATGGATTACGGCATGATCGAGAAATACGCAGCTGGCGATGTGGCCGCCGGTTCCAACTGGAACGGCGCGTCGATGCGCGCGCGGGTCCAGAACGCGGACATCTCCTTTGGCTATCCGCAGGAAGGCTTCCCTGTCTGGATGGACAACGCCGCCATTCTGGCAGACGCGCAGAACGTGGAAGAGGCCAAGACCTTCCTCAACTTCATCATGGACCCTGAAAACGCGGCAATGCTGTCGGCATTCGCACGCTACGCCAACGGCATCGCAGGTTCAGAAGAATTCATGCCCGAGGATATGAAAACCGCGCCAGAGATCGTGGTCCCTGCCGAGCTGAAGGGTGCGGCTTACATCGCGCGCACCTGCCCGCCCGAGGCGACCAAGCTCTATACTGCGATCTGGACAGAATTGCAGAAGTAAACGGGAGCACTCCCGACCTGCAGTCCCGCCCCGATGCGGGGCTGCTTTTTCTTTTGGCTCGAGGCACATATGACTCCCGACATTATCGTCCATACCGGCGCGCTGCTGACATTCGATGACAACACTCCTCAGGCGCAGGCGCTGGCCATCACGGACGGCAAGATTACCGCTCTGGGGACCGACACCGAGATCCTGCCGCTCGCAGGCCCCGACACCCGTTTGATCGACGCGCACGGCGGCACGGTGATGCCGGGCATCATCGACAGCCATGTGCACCTTTTTGGCGGTTCGGTCGAGCTGGACCTACTGGACCTCTACGGCGTCCACGGAATCGAGGAGATGCGCGCGCGCATCCTGCCCTACGCGGATGCGAGGCCCGATGACGAGATGATATTCTGCGTGATGGCCGACTACGGTATTCTGGGCACCGGCAAAACGCTGACCCGCCATGACCTTGACCAGATTCTGCCCGACCGCCCGCTGGCGATGTTCGCCCCTGATCACCACACTGTCTGGGCCAATACCGCGGCCCTGCGCGCGGTTGGCCTGCTGGAAGGTGGCGAAGTGGATGCGGGCTCCGAGATCGTGATGGGCGAGGACGGCCTCGCCACGGGCGAGCTGCTGGAACCCGGCGCCTACAGCCCTGTGCTGGCGCTCACCCGCCACGGCGGGCGCGACATGATGGGCCTGACCACGGGCAAGGATCCGGTGCCCCCCGCCACTGCCGCCCAGCGCGAGATGGACAAGGACGTGATTGAACGCGGCCTGCACCACTGCGCGGCGCAAGGTATCACCGGCCTGCATCTGATGGACGGAAATCCCTATCAACTGGAGCTGCTGGCCGAGCTGGAGGCAGAAAGCCGCCTGATCATCCGCTGCACGGTGCCCTTCCATATGAAAGGTACCGACCCGCTGGAACGGCTTACGCGCGAAGCACCTGCCATGCGCGATATGGTCCAGACCGAGATGGTCCGCTGCGGCCACGTCAAGATGTTCATCGACGGCGTAATCGAGAGCGGCACCGCCCTGATGCTCCAGCCCTATCCGGGAGAGATGGGCAAAGACGGCAACGCTGGAGACGAGGTTTTCACCCAAGAGCATTTTGTTGCCTGCTGCACCGAGGCCGACCGTCTGGGCTTCCAGATTGCAGTCCATGCGATCGGCGATGCCGCCGTGCGCCGGACCATTGACGCCTATGAGGCTGCCCGCGATGCCAATGGTGCGCGCGACAGCCGCCACCGGATCGAACATCTGGAGGTCATGCACACGGGTGATATTCCACGTCTGGCAGAACTGGGCATCGTCGCCTCCATCCAGCCGGGCCATGCGCCCATCGGGCATATCTTTCCTGCCGGTGCCGTCGGGCAGTATCTGCACCCGCACCAGATTTCAGGCGCTTATGCATGGCAAACTATCCGCGACAGCGGCGCGCGGGTGATTTTCTCGACCGACTGGCCGGTGATACCCGTGGACGTCATGCCAAACATCCGCGCAGCGATTGCACCGCTGGATCTGGGGCCGGAGTGGACCGACCAAACGCAAAGCCTGCATGACACGCTTGCCAGCTACACCCGCGACAACGCTTGGGTGGAGTTCGCCGAAGACCGGCGCGGCAGGCTGGCTGTGGGGATGCAGGCAGATGTGGCCGTGATGGACCGCGATCTATTCGCACTTGAGCCCGCGCAAATTGTGGAGGCCAGAACAACCGCCACAATCTGCGCAGGAAAGGTCACCTATCAGGCTTAGGCCTGAGCGGCGGTGATGATGAATTCCACCAGATAGTCCGGCGTGGCCAGCTTGGCCTCGCCGCAGGCGCGTGCGGGCGTGTGGCCCTGTGGCACCCACGCGTCCCAGACAGCATTCATCGCCGCAAAGTCGGACATATCCGCCAGCCAGACCACTGCTTGCAGCATGCGGGTCTTGTCCGATCCGGCCTCGGCCAGCAGGGCGTCAACCTGTGCGAGGCAAGCCTCGGTCTGGGCGGTGATGTCGCCCGAGGGATCACCCACTTGCCCTGCCAGATAGACGGTGCCGTTATGGGTGACGATCTGGCTCATGCGGGGGCCGGTGTGGTGGCGTGTGATTTCGCTCATGGGGAGGTCCTCTGGATGGTTTGGGGGGTACAATAGCCGCGCGAATGTCAGTCAGCAGCAGCCGCGCGTCAAGGTGTGATCCTCTGATAGGACGCCTTTGGAACCATACCGCAGAACCCGGCAATCCACCTGCGCGGCCAAATCGGATATGGCGACTGAGTGTAGCTGCCACGGTGCGCGTCAACAAAGGTGACAAAGTGAAAGTGCATATAGCCTTGGACAGGATTACATCCACGCTCGCCAAAGTTATCGACGTGATAGATTACGCAGCTTTGCCTCTGGGCTAGCGTGATGACAGCCTCCCTGACGGCTACAGGGCGCGGAAAAGCACCCAGGATGATCAAGGAGATATCCGAAGCCGCAGACAATCTCCTGCAAAGCGGGTCCGGTTTGCCCCTAGCGACTTCCCTGAGAGCAATCCGGAACTTCGCCGACTGCTCATGCGTTTGAGTCGTAAGTGACCGAGAAGGAGACAGCGATTTGCAATTGGTTCGGACAATTCCGGCGGCACTGTTACGCCTCTAGTGGATCATTTCACAGGACCGCTTGGATAAGTCTTTCTGAATAAATACTATTCTGGCCCTTTCCGGGTCACTTCCGGAGATAGTAAATGCTGTATACATCATCGCCAGATAACGAACGCCGCGCCCGTGTGATGCGTCTGGAGGCTCTGTCCAAGACACTTGATACCCTCTACCGCATTCCGCTGCTGGGCATCCCGTTTGGTTGGGATTCCATCATCGGGCTGATCCCTGTTTTTGGCGATGCGGTGACTGCGCTGCCCAGTGTGGCTATGATCTACGAGGGTCATCGTATCGGGGCGCGCAAAAGGGTGTTGGTGCGCATGGGCGGCAACACGGCTCTTGACGGGCTGCTGGGCGGCATTCCGGTTGTCGGAGATTTGTTTGATCTTTTGTTCAAATCGCACCGCAAAAACATCCGCCTTCTCGTAGCCGAACTCGACCGTATCGAAGTAATGGAAAAGGAGAAAACGAATGCGTAAATCAGGATTGGCCCAAGGTGCTTGGGTATTGGTTGCCGACGGCGAAAAAGCGCTGTTTCTTGTAAATGAAGGTGACATGGAAGACATGAACCTCGTCGTGCGCAAGAAGGAAGAGCAAGACAACCCGCAAGCACAGGACTGGGCAACCGACCGGCCCGGCAGGCTGAGTGACGGACCGTCTGTTCACAGTTCAGCCGTGCAGGATACAGACTGGCATGTACTTGAAAAAGAACGGTTCGCCAAAGATCTCGCCGATATGCTCTACGAGCAGGCGCACAAAGGCGCATTCGACAAACTGGTCATCATTGCCAGCCGTGTGGTGCTGAGCAACCTGCGCAAAGATCTGCATCAGGAGGTGCAGGACAAAATCATACGCGAGATTCCGAAAGTGTTGACCAATCATCCGCTGCCCGAAGTAGAAAAACTTCTATCAAAAGAGTTGGCCGAGACTGACTAGTTGGTGAGTATGTCACCGAGTGAAGATGTCCGCGTGATGTAAACTAAGAGACTGCATAGCCCCGAACGGCCCGATTGTGCGCTGTCGGGGCTATTTTACGAAAGGAGCAGAAAAATGAAATTTTCACGGACGAGTAGATCCAGCGGTACCGGATCGCCCCATGTGACCGGGTTTTACGATGACGACACGGGCAGTATTCAGTATCTGGTCTCCGATCCCGACACGGGCAAAGCTGCCCTGATCGACACAGTGCTGACCTTCAATCATCAGGATGCCTCAACAGATTCCTCCAGCGTCGAGAAAATTTTGCGCTTCGCCGAGGATGAAGGGGTTGAGATTGTCTGGATTTTGGATACCCACCCCCACGCGGACCACCTGATGGCCTCACGAATGCTTAAAGACCGGTTGGGCGTGCCCAATGCCATTGGCGAGAAGGTCAAAGACATCGCCGCGATGTGGCGCGACTATTACAACCTGCCAGACGCTTTTTCCCCCGAGGAGGATTTTGATCAACTCTTCGCGCATGGTGACACGTTTCAGATTGGCAACCTTCCGGTGCGCGTCATGCTGTCGCCCGGACACACGCTGGGCTCGATCAGTTTTGTAGTCGGCGATGATGCAGCCTTTGTCCATGATACTTTCATGCAGCCCGACGCGGGCACCTCACGCGCAGATTTTCCGGGCGGCAGCGCGGAAGCGTTGTTCGATAGCCTGCAAGACATCCTTGCCCTGCCCGACCACACGCGGCTGTTTATCGGCCATGACTATGGCACCAAATACCGCCCGGGTCCCGAATGGGAATCCACCGTGGCCGAGCAGCGCAGGCACAATATCCACATCGGTGGCGGCACGCCCAGAGAGGACTATACCAAGCAGCGCAGCGCCCGTGACAAAACACTCATTCTGCCCGACCGGATGTTGCATGTGCTACAAATGAACCTGCGGGCGGGCGCGCTGCCCGAGGCAGAGAGTGACGGCAACCGATATCTCAAGATACCGATGAACAGATTTTAAGGAGAGCCCGATGAAAAGCGAAAAATTTGAAAACGGAACGGTCGAGACGTGGACACCGCAAGAGGTGAGCGACGCCTTTGCAAGTAACACGATCGTCTTGGTGGACGTGCGAACGCCGCAGGAATTCACATTCGAGCGGATCGGCGGCGCGTTGCTGGCGCCGATGCAAGCCTTCAAGGCAGGCCATATGCCCGGTCAATCGGAAAAGCAGATTGTGCTGCACTGTGGCTCGGGTGTGCGCTCGGGCAAAGTCGCCGCAATGTGTCTGGATGCCGGTATGGAGCGGATCGCCCATATGGAAGGCGGGCTGGGTGCATGGAAGGAAGGTGGCTTTGAATATACCGGTACAGATATGGCGACCGGCGCGCCGAAGATTATGAAAAAAGAAGACTAGAAGCATGTTTGCCCCGCGATGATACGCGGGGCAAAAAACCTTTATGAAGGCAGGAAAATTGCCTTCACGTTGACGAATTCCTTCATGCCAAAGCCGCCGTGTTCGCGCCCGTAGCCTGAATCCTTCACGCCACCAAACGGCATGTTCGGATCTGCGGCGCCGAACGAATTGATGCGCACCATGCCGGTGTCGAAGTGGTCCCGCGCCAGTTTTATCGCGCGCTCCTCGTCCTTTGAGAAGATACCGCCACCCAGCCCATAGCGGCTTTCATTGGCCAGTCGCATTGCATCTTCGTCGTCTTTCGCACGGATGATGGCCGCAACGGGCCCAAAGATCTCGTCGTCATAGGCGGGCATGCCCGGTGCCAGATTTGCCAGCACGGTCGCAGGGTAATACGCCCCCGTCATATCGGGAACCACGCCCCCGCACAGAACCTTCGCACCTTTCTTCACGCTTTCTTCGACTTGACCCATCACCGTTTCGAACTGGTCTTGGCTGGACAGCGGGCCGAGTTGTGTGGCCTCTTGGGTAGGGTCCCCCATGGTGATCTTTTCCATCTGCTCGACATAGGCTGCAACGAAGTCGTCATAGACCTTGTCGGCCACAATAAAGCGTTTAGCGGACACGCAGGTCTCGCCATTGTTATAAAGCCTGCCCATCACGGAGAACTTCACTGCGACCTCCAGATCGGCGTCCTCCAGTACGAGGTAGGCGTCGTTCGAGCCCAGCTCCAACACTGTTTTCTTCAGCGCTTTCGCCGCAACCGACCCGATGTGGCGCCCTGCGCCATCGCTGCCCGTCATGGTCACGCCGCGCACCAGTTTATGCTGGATCAGGTCATCGCTGATGTCGTGGTCAATGATAATGACCTGAAACAGATCCTCAGGCAGCCCCGCCTCGATGCAGAGTTCGCGAAGGCGCAGGCCCGAGCCTGTGCAAATGCTGGCGTGTTTGAGAACGCAGCCGTTGCCCGCCATCAGGTTTGCCGCCAGAACACGCACCGGCTGGTAGAGCGGGAAATTCCAGGGCTGGATCGAATAGATCACGCCTTCGGGCTGGTAGGTCACGATGCCGCGCTTTTTGCCGCCCGCGTGTGTTCGTTCTTCGTCCGCCAGCGCGTCAGGACCATTTTCGGCGGTATAGTCCAGAATGGCTGCGCAAATCTCGACCTCGGTTTGTCCGTCTTTCAGCAGCTTGCCGGTCTCGGCCGTCATCAGGGCCGACAGTTCATCAGCATTGTCCCGCAGCTTTTGCGCTATCTTGGTCAGGTAGGGTGCACGCTCCTTGCGGGAGAGCTTCCGCCACTCCAGAAACGCAGCGTGACAGGCCTCCAGACGGCTGATCGCCTCGTCTTTTGTCATGAGGGTATAGGTTCCGATTTTCTCTTCGGTCGCGGGATTGGTTGTGGTGATAGTGGACATGATGCCTCCGGTTTTTATATAAGGTTAAACGGCTGTTGGCACGGATAGTTCCTGTTTGCATGGAATTGGTGCGGGTCACCCACACGCGCTTTAGGTGGCGGCGATGGCGATTTGCGCAAGCGCTTGAGGTGAAGCGCTGCCCATTCCTCGCCCGGGCAGCCAGCGGAATTACAGACCAGATAGATAGCATGGAACGGAGGGTATCACCTGCAAATGCAGGCACTGCGATGACCATCGACAAGGTTCCACAATCCCCCCCATCCCCTTTCAAGATGCACAGCGTTACGCTGGCTTTGAAGTGCTGCGGCACCTGATGAACCGCAACGATTTCGTCGCGCAGGAGATGCTTTGCCAGATCAAGCCGGTGATTGGCCCACTCCCCTACGGAAAAATGCCGCATGCCAGGGCGGACATCATGACAGCACCAAGGGTATTCGCGGATCTGGTCAAACTGACACTGTCACTGGCGATTAATGGAACTGGAGGGCGAACCTACGCCGACGATCCTGTCAAGCTGTGGCAAATGGCTGCCTTTGTGATCCCTTTTGCCTCCATCTACCAACCCGCCCTGCTGCTTGGCGCCATGTATAGTTTGGCAGTACTTGGCCTTGTTCTGGCATTTTTTGAGGTTTCCAATTCCATCCACGTCATTGGCATTCCGGAAACCCGACTGGACGTCGAAGCCGTCAAGACAGTGGAAAACCGCGCCGGTTTTGGTCCGGCACCCTGTCGTTCTACGTCTATGTGACAATCAAACGAATGAGGGTGACAAGACCATGCTGCGCGTCATAGTGGGCATTATCACCGATGAAAGCGCAGACGAGACAATGAACGACGAGATACCGAGAACCCTCTTTGACGTTGCGGCCCGAAGGGAAACTTGCGGAGATCAACATGCCGCTTCATCCCGGCGCACTTCTTGCGCGTGAGAAACTGGACGTCTCCATCCCGGCTATTGCATGCATCCGGGATAAACCGGTCGGAGCGCTGTTGCCCAGGCCAGACATTTCAGGGTTATGAACTATGACCAAAAACGTTCTCTTCATCATGTGCGATCAACTTCGCTGGGATTATCTGTCCTGCACGGGTCATCCGCATTTGCACACCCCTCACATCGACCGGCTGGCCAAACGCGGCGTCCTGTTTGACCGCGCCTATGTGCAATCCCCGATATGCGGCCCATCACGGATGTCGTTCTACACCGGACGCTATGTCAGCTCGCACGGGTCGACATGGAACAACATCCCCCTGAAAGTGGGCGAGATGACGCTGGGCGACCATCTGCGCCCACTGGGCGTGCGCACGGCGCTGTGCGGCAAGACCCATATGGCAGCCGATGTCGAAGGCATGCGACGGCTCGGCCTCTCCCCTGACAGTGAGATCGGCGTGCTGGTATCGGAGTGCGGGTTTGAACCCTATGAGCGAGAGGACGGTTTGCACCCGGACGGGGCACACTATCCGCGCAACGCCGCCTATGACGCGTTCATGAAAGCCCGCGGCTGGCCGGATGAGAACCCGTGGAATACTGTCGCAAACAGTGCCGAAGACGCCGACGGCAACATCCTGAGCGGCTGGTTCATGGAGAACGCCGACAAACCGGCCCGCGCCACCGACGAGGAAAGCGAGACGCCCTATGTCACCGGCCGCGCTATGGATTTCATCCGCGAGGCTGGCGATACACCGTGGTGTCTGCATCTGAGCTATATCAAACCACACTGGCCCTACATCGTGCCTGCTCCCTATCACAACATGTATGGCCCCGAGACACATCTGGCTCCCGTGCGCAGCGCAGCCGAACGCGCAGATCCGCATCCCGTCTACGGTGCCTTCATGGAAGAGCGCGTCTCCAGGGCTTTCACCGATGACCATACCCGCAGCAAGGTGCTGACCGCCTACATGGGCCTGATCAAGCAGATCGACGACCAGATGGGCCGTCTGATGGCGTTTCTGGACGCACAAGGGCTGACAGACGAGACAATGATCATCTTCACCTCCGATCATGGCGACTATCTGGGCGATCACTGGATGGGTGAGAAAGAACTGTTCCATGACCCCTCTGCGCGTATTCCATTGATCGTGGTGGACCCGCGCGCACAGGCGGATTCCACGCGAGGCTTGCGATCCAACGCATTGGTCGAGGCGATTGATGTGGTGCCTACGATCCTCGATTTCTTTGGCGGTACTGCTGTTCCCCACATCATCGAAGGGATGTCCCTGCAACCGGTGCTGCACGGCGCGGTGGATCAGGTGCGGGATTTTGCCGTGTCGGAATACGACTATTCCATGCGCGATGTCCGCCGGCGCCTCGGGGTGGAGGTCAGGGATGCCAAGCTGACGATGTTTTTTGACGGGCGCTGGAAGTATATTTTCGCCGAAGGCTTCCGCCCGATGTTGTTTGATCTGGAAGCCGACCCGGAAGAACTGAACGATCTGGGGGAAGATGCGGCGTATTCAGATGAGAAAGACCGGCTGGAGCGCATGTTCTTCAGCTGGACGCGCCGGACATCACAGCGCACGACCATGTCCGACGCCCGGATTGCCGCACTCGATCCCAGCCGGGGAGAGGCAAAAGCAGGTATCCTGATTGGCTACCGGACAGAAGCCGAAGTGCAAGAAGTGCTCGCCCCACCGCGCCCTGCCGAAGAGGATTAGACAGCGGGTACCAAGGTCCGGCAGGTCGAATTGTAGCTGCTTTGCGTGCCTGTGCCGACCTACCCGCGACGGACTCAGGTATTGTTGCGAAATGCAACCTCGATCCAGACCGGTAGGTGGTCTGACGCTTTTTCCGTATCACCCGCCGCGACGACACCGCATCCCAAAACATCCACCGACCCGTCCACCAGAAAGCGATCCAATTGGAACCGTGCCGCTGCGGCATGAAAGGACGGGCCCGGTGCAATCTCGGTCCATGCAGAGGATGAGGGGGCCAGACGTCCCGGCGTGCGCCACTCGTTCAGGTCGCCGCCAAGGATCGCAGGGCCATCAAAGTGGCGTGTTGCATCCAGAACGGCATCAACCTGCCTCAACCGGTCTTTACGCCGGAGGCCCAGATGCAGTGCGCCGATCGTGAACGCGTTGCCGTGTCCCCTGATACTTGCCAGAACCGCCCCGCGCGGCTCAAGCCCCGGCAGATCGAGCGGGCTGAAGTGCGACATGGAAAATCCAGCCCCGAGCAGGATCGCGTTGCCGTGGTGGCCGATGGAGGGGGTCGCAGGATCGGCGTCGATATAGGTCCATCCCGCCTGTTGGACCATTTCTGGCGGTAAGGCCGGTGGACGCGGGGCGATGCGTTTGTCGCTTTCCTGAAGGATCACAATGTCGAGGTTCATGCGCCCCAACACCCGCAGGACGCGCGCAGGATCGCGCCGCCAGTCCAACCCCACAGCCTTGCGGATGTTCCAGCTGCCGATGCGCAGCGGGCGCGTCATAAAAGCGGACCAAACAGGCGGGCCATAGGCGACAGCAGCCGGACGTGCCATGGCCCCGGCGTCTCGAGCTTCGTTGCCTGGTCGAAATCACGGCGCAGCATGGCATCGACCCCGGCAGCGAAAGCCTTATCCTCGATCACGGCTGTCTCCTCGAAGTTCAGCAGGGCGGAGCGAATATCGAGGTTAACCGTGCCCACAGATGCGATATCGTCATCCACCAGCACCACCTTGGAGTGCATGAACCCGGGTTGATATTCAAACACCTCGACACCAGAGAGCGAAAGCCCCTGTGCCGCGTTGCGGGTCGCGTACCAGGCCACGATATTGTCGGAGTGGTGCGGCACAAGAATACGCACGTCGACCCCGCGCAGGGCCGCGAGCTGGAGCGCCGACAGCAGATCGGTGTGGGGGACGAGATAAGGCGTGGTGATCCAGAGCCGCCGGTCTGCAAGGTTGGCCAGAGCGCAAAGAAACAGGCTGCCCCGCTCCAGCCGGTCCGTCGGGCCGAAGCCAGCCATCAGGCCGGTGAACGGCCCGACCGCACGAGGAGGCGGCATTTTCTCCAGAGTTTCGCCCGTCACCCCTGCCCAGTCCGAGGCGAAGATATCGCGCAGCTGGCCCACCATCGGACCCTTCACCCGCAAATGGGTATCGCGCCAGCTGTCGAAATGTTTTCCACCATCAAGGTATTCGTCCCCGACGTTGATGCCCCCCGTAAAACCGACACGGCCATCAACCACGACTGCTTTCCGGTGGTTGCGAAAGTTCACGCCAATACGGCCAAGGGCGCGGTGCGGGCCGTAGATACCCCTTATCCTTATCCCCTCGGCCTCAAGAACGCGCATATAGCCTCGGCCCAGAAAAAGTGAGCCGATCATGTCGCACAGCACGCGGATCTTGACCCCGCGTCTGGCAGCCGCGATCAGCCGCTGCTGCAGCTCAAGGCCGATATCATCGGCACGGATGATATAGAACTGGACGAGGATTTCATGTTCAGCGCTATCAATCGCCGCGAAAATCGCATCGAAGGTCTGGCGACCGTCGATCAGCAATGTCGCCTCATTCCCTTTTGTGACCTGTGCTCCCGTTATGCGGGCCAGCCGCTCGATCCGGCCTTGGACGGGTATCACTTGGTCCGCCGGTACGTGCTTTTTTCTGGGGCGCGATGACAGCCGGGACACGCTGCCGAAAACCGCAAAGGCAGGCAGCGCGAGGAGCGGGAACGACACCAGAAAGACAACCCATGCGGCTGCCCCCTGCGGCGTGCGCGCCGTCGTGATCGCCGCACGGGCAACAAAGACACCGATGATCATCAGGCCGATCTGCAACCCTATGCCCAGCGCAATCATGGCCCTACCCGCCGTGAACCGAGCGATGCGAGACTGTCTGAGCGCAAAAGTTTGGTTTTTGGTAACATTGATTTATGCAGGCTTTCCGGACAGCGTCCTGTCCGCTGGCTGCGCGCGGCGCGCCTTCTTTTCACCCAACATCAACATCGCGGGTGTCACGATCAGCGTCAACACCGTTGCAATCACCAGCCCCCCTGCAATGGCCGAGGAAAGCTCGGTCCACCATTGGGTCGAAGGCGCGCCATAGACAATCTCGCGGGTGAAGAAGTTGAGGTTGACGCCGATCACCATGGGCAGCAGTCCCAGCGCAGTTGTGACTGATGTCAGCACCACGGGCCGCAGGCGCTGCGCACCAGTGCGCAGGGCGGATTCAAGCGGCGACAGGCCCGCCTTCTTGAGGTCATTGTAAGTGTCGATCAGCACGATGTTGTTGTTCACCACAATCCCGGCCAGCGCAATCACCCCGATGCCGCCCATAACCACACCAAAGGGGCGACCCGTAACGATCAGGCCAAACAGCACACCGGCGATGGAGAACACGATCGCGCTCATCACGACGAACGCCTGATAGAAGCTGTTGAACTGGATCACGAGGATCACGAACATCAAAAAGATGGCGGTCAAAAAGGCGCCCGCGAGGAAGATCATCGACTCCTGCTGGTCCTCTGCTTCGCCCGCAAAGGCCGCCTCGACACCGTCAGGCAGATCCATGCCGTCGATTGCGGATTGCAAGGCGGTGACCTGGTCGTTGACCAGCACGCCGGGCTCCACGTTCGCCTCGATCGTGATGACACGGCGCTGGTCAACACGGGTGATCGTGCCACTGCGCGGCGACGGCTGGAAAGTCACAAAGTTCGAGATCGGAACCAGACCAGCAGAGGTGGGGACCCGCAGCGATTGCAGCTCTTCCAACGTGCGTTCGTCCGAGGGAAACCGCACATTGATATCCACCGATCCATCCGCATCGTCGGGGCGGTAATCAGCCACCGTGATGCCGCGCGTGAGCAACCGCACAGCCTGTCCCAGCGTCGAGATGTCGGCACCAAAACGCGCGGCCTCGGACCGGTTCACCGTGATCTGCCACTCGACCCCCGGCAAGGGCCGCGTATCCGTGACATCGGTGAATCCGCCGATGTCTTCCATCGTGGCGCGAATTTCTTCCACCGCCGTGGCCTGCGCGGCTGGATCACTCGACCGGACGCGCAGGGAGATGGGCTTGCCCGCAGAGGGACCGTTGGAGGCGGTTTGCACCTGAACGTCGATGCCGGGGATCGTCGCCATATCGGTGCGAATATCCTCGCTGATTTCCGCAGCCGTGCGGCGCGTGTCCCATTCGGTGAACTCGATCTGGATCGTCCCGATCAGGTCTGCCGCATTCTCCGAGCTGCCCCCGGATCTGGCATAGACCGACGCGATTTCATCATAGTCGAACAGGCGGTTTTCAACGCGGCGCACCAATGCGTCCTTTTCGAAAACCGAAAAGTTGTCACGGGCACGGACCTGAACCTGCGCGAACTCGGGCTCCACTGATGGAAAGAAGCTGATCCCGTTGCCGAATTGCCCGTAGGCACCAAAGCCCGCCATCAGGAATGCGATCGCCATGATGAGCGTGGCCCATGGCCGCAGGATTGCGAATTGCAAGACGCGGATGTAGCCCCCCGTAAAGCCCTTCAGATCGCGTGGATCGCCTTTCTCTGCCGCGTACAACGTCGCCTTGTCTTTGGCAGACTGCGGTGGCTTCTTGCCGATCAGCCCACCCACGACAGGGATAAAAACCAGCGCCATGAACAGCGATGCCGTCAACGTCAGGATCACCGTGATGGGCAGGAACTTCATGAACTCGCCCACGGTGCCAGACCAGAACAGCAGTGGAAAAAATACCGACAATGTGGTCGCGGTGGATGCAATGATCGGCCATGCCATACGCTTGGCTGCAAATGCATAGGCGACCTTTGGGGCATCCCCCTCCTGCAACCGGCGATCCGCAAGCTCGGTGGTTACGATGGCACCGTCAACCAGCATACCCACAACCAGGATGAGCGAGAACAGCACCACAAGGTTCATCGTAAAGCCCATCAGGTAAAGTGCTGTGACGCCTGCCAGAAACGCCCCTGGAATGGCCAGTCCCACCAACAGGGCCGAGCGGATGCCCAACGCCCAGACGATCACGATCATGACAAGGATCACGGCGGCGATCACATTCGCCTCCAGATCGCTCAGCATGGTCTTTACCTGCTCGCTTTCGTCCTGAATGTAGCCAATGGTGACGCTGTCGGGCCAGTCTGTCTGCGCCTCCTCGATCAGGGCGCGCACGGCAGAGACCGTTTCGATAATGTTTGATCCCGACCGTTTCTTGACCTCCAACGCGAGGGCGGGCTGGCCGTCGATGCGGGCAAAACCTGTGGGGTCTTCGAACGTGCGGCGGACGGTCGCCACGTCAGAGAAGGTTACGACCGTATCGCCGCGCACGATAACGGGCAGCGACATCACGTCTGCCGCGTCCTCGATCAGTCCGGGTACCTTCAGAACGATCCGCCCTGCCCCGTTCTCGATAGCACCCGCCGCGATCAGCTGGTTGTTCCGGTTGATCTGGCCGATCAACTCCTCGAAACTGATGTTGTAGGTTTCGAACACTGTCGGGTCGATCAGCACCTCCAGCAACTCCGTACGCGCACCGCCTACGTCCACCTCCAGCACACCAGCCAGTCCCTCGATCCGGTCGCTGAGGTCCTCGGACAGGCTGTTCAGCGTCCGTTCGGGGACGGGACCGGAGAGGATCACAGTGAGGATCGGGAAAAGCGCGGTGTTGACTTCCGTCACCACCGGATCCAGCGCATCCTCGGGCAGATCGGGCCTTGCGCGGTCGACTGCCTCGTTCACCCTGTCGAGGGCCGCTTCGGCGTCAAAGCCCGGCTCGAATTCCAGCTGGACCGAGGCGTAGCCCTCTCCGCCATTGCTGGTCATCTGTTTGAGACCGGTGATCGAGGACAGTTCGGTTTCCAGTGGCTCGACCAGCAAACGTTCGGAATCCTCCGGTGAGATGCCGTCCAGACTTGTCGAGATATAGAAGATCGGGATCGGGATCTCGGGAGAGCTTTCTTTCGGGATGATGACATAGGCATAGGCGCCCACCGCAAGGATCATGACCAGCGCCATGACGACAACGCGTGCGCGGCTGAATGCGGCGTCGATGATCATGTTCATTGATCCACCTCCGGCGCGGAACTGGCAGTATCATCCGTGGCGTCCGTCTTGATCATCCGGCTGTCCGTGCCTGTCTCTTCCGCCACCTGCGGTGTGGCGCTAGGGGCGTCGTCTGCGGGGGGCGGAGCCATGCCCTCCTCCGGCTGCGGATCGACGGTTTCACCATCATTGACGAAGCCCTGACCGATGGAGATGATCCGCGTCTCGTCCGGCAGGCCGGAGACCCAGATGCCGTCCGTCTGGGCCTGCACGATGTCGATACGGTGAAACTCGACCACGTTATCCTCACCCACTGTTTTGATTCCCAGCGTGCCGTCCGTGTCGAGCGACAGGATCGCAGGCGACACGAAATGCGCCGTCTGCTGGCCAGTCGGGATCCGCAGCCGCGCACTGATGCCCGCGGGTATCGCGCCATCCGCGTTGGCTACTTCGATGCGCGCCATGAAGGTCCGCGTCTCGGCATCTGCACTCGTCGCCACAAAGCGGACCTCCCCCGTTGCGGTTTCGCCGGTGATGAAAGCCACTTCGGCCATTTGACCGACTTTGATGGCGCGCAAGGATTGCTGCGGGATCTGGATGCTGATCTCCAACGGCGTGTTGTCGACAATACGGCCTACGTCGGCACCGGCGGTGACAATTTCGCCGATATTGATGTCCATCGCTTCCAGCCGTCCTGCAAAGGGTGCGCGGATCTCTGTATCGTTGATGGCTTCCTGTGTTTCGCTCACACTTGCCTGTGCAGCCGCAAGCGTGGCACGGGCCTGCGCCACGCGGTCAACCGTGGCAATGCCGCGTTCAACCAGCGCGCTGGCGTTGTCAAACTCGCGCTGTGCACGTTCCAGTTCCTGCTCGGCACGCCGCAGATCAGCCTGACGGGCAGCCAGGTCGAACCGCGCGATCACCTGTCCCGCCTCCAGATCGTCGCCCCGCTCCACAAGAACCTCCGCAATCTGGCCGGACACCTCAGCCCGCACTGTGGTATCACGGTCCGGCAGGGCTTGCCCTTCGGCGACAAAAATCTGCTGTACGGGTTCGGCTACCGACCGGCGCACAGCGACCGAGACGGCACGCGGGCTGACAGGCGCTCTGGCTGCTTCCCGGGCGCTCTCGGAAGGCAGTAGGTATCCGCTGCCCATCCAGACCGTGATGGCCAGGGCAAGGCCACCCGCAACCCAGCGCGAGCGGTTCGAACCACGGTCGCTCTCGAAAGACAAAATCTCACGGTTTTCGGATTTATTTTCGGTCATATCAGCTTTCCTAGAGGGTACCGTCATCACTGGCCGGACCTGCGGGGTTTGAAAGGCGTTGCACAGTAAACGCTCCAAAACGGTGAGTTGTTGCTTTCAGACAAGTATTTGCACACGCTCCCCGGTTGAAGTGTCTGCCCGCAGAAGCCCTGCAACCGGTCATTTCGTGCCATAGCAGGACGTGTTTCACTGCGGATTCCACGGCTCAACTGGCGCGGACCCAAGTCCACGCGGCGTCATCTTCAGCGAGATCAAAGAGCCTGATTTCGAACGGCATCAGAGCCGACATGCCGCCCGCCATCACCTTCATCCACCCGGGTGCGCCAATAACAGCATAGCGGCGCAGGTGCGTGATCGCACCCATTTTGGTGCCCATAAGCGCGCCGTTCATCAAGATTGCAGGATCAAAACCCTCCCAATCCTTGAACCGGACCAAAAGATCTACCTTGTCGTCTCCTGTCATTAAGGCCTCCATTGGCTCCAGAACCATCTCCAAATCTTCAGACTTGATCCTGCCATCAACCTCATAGGCGATAAGCCCGTCTTTGCCGTCCGACAACAGTGTGATGCCGCCGCCTGAGACCGGCTCCGCCTTGGCAGGAAGATCGGTCGCAAAAGCCTCGGCCTGCGCAACGTTGGACGCCCCAAATACCTGCATGTCAATCATCGGCAGAATTGGGTTGATCCACCTCATTATAGCCGTGAAGGCCTGAAGATCCGTTACGATAGCCATCTTCGCGATCTTGGACCACTGCGGCAGCATACCAAACTCGAACTTCGCATCCTCCGCCAGTGCGTCTGCGGTAATATCTTTCCAGTCTTCGGCGCGCACAATCAGGCCAATCGGCCCGTCACCCATCAGGACGGGCGTCAACGTGCGCTCCATCTCCTCGATGTCATGTTTTTCGAGGACACCACTCAGCGTCAACTCCCAAATATTCGGTTTCAGTTCCTTTACCTTCAGCATGGGTTTTCCTTATTTTGAGCGGTTCTGCACACAGGACATCCCGTGATCCATCGAAGTTTCAGTTGCCCGTGACTGCGTCCAGCATGAGGCGGTATTCGGCGGGTTTGGAGAGCGTTACGCTGCCTTGCGGCAGGCCCAGGATACGGTCAATCAATGCGGCTTCCGCCACCATCCGCCGGTCGAGGCGGGCAACCGCCCGGTCCAGATCACCCGTCTCGGCAGCAGAAAAGGCGTCTTGCATCACAGCGCGACGTGCCTGTGCAAGCCCGGTGATCGTCTCGCCAACAAGCCCGATATCGCCAACGTCGAAGGTGCCTTCATCGACCCCCTGACCTATCATTTCCAGCAAGACAGGCATCGCTGCCGCGTTCGCCGCCGCTGTTATCCGTGCAAAAAGTACATCGTTGCCGGGGCGCAGCATGACATCCATGAAGAATTTCATCTGTTTCCCATACTCGGCCTTCCAGCGGCTGGACTCGGCCAGAAAGGCGTTGAACCGCGTCAACGCATTTCCTGACGTGGCATCCCGCGCGGCTTGCGCAGACGCCAAGGCCTGCGTGGTAAAGCGCTCCACCACCCCATCCAGCAAATCTTCTTTGGCGGCAAAATAATGGTAGAAGCCACCCTTCGAAATACCGGCCTCGTTCAGCACATCTGCGATGGTTACATCCTCCCAGCCGCGCACAAAAAACAGCATCTGGGCCGCATCAAGGATATGTGCGCGACGGTCATTTGGAGCCATGCGCACGCGCTTTGACGAATGTTCAGCGGTTGTTCTGGAGCTTGCTGTCATGTCTTCCCCTACAAACCGGCAGTCGGTATGTAGGGGCGCAACGGGGCTTATTCAAGAGACGCCAACAGACCAAACCAAGGCGTGCCGCAAGATGGTCTCGACCACCGCTCCCAGCAGCGTGCCCCCACTCCAACAGGGAGATACGCGCGATATCTTCTATAGATTTCCCACCGACGGCAGAGAGAGTACAAATTTTCCACCTGTCAAATACCAGCTATCGTTGCCTTTCTCAGAACAATAAAATCAGGGACTTAAAGACTGACGAAGATTTAATTCAGCGTTTTTCATCAGTACAATTCGCTTTCCCTCAAAACCGCCATGCCAACGGCAAGCAGCAAAATTTCCTGATGAGGCCATTGTGCTGAGTTTTCGCATACTGGACTATCAACCACATCAGGCGGAGATCCACCCCGTGCTGGTTACAAAATCGGCCTTGATCCAATGACCGGCAGTTGATTGCCGCAATAGTCTGCTAGGAGGTTGCCCAATAATGCTATCAAGTTCACGGAATTCCTAAAGATAAAGAGGTCGTCTGCAACAGGCCTTTGAAACGAGCGCAGCTGCTGCCATTCTTCTCCAGGCGTGAAACCTGTCTCATTGGTATGGACGCCTGTGTCCGTGCGCCTCATTCCAGCAATGTATGTGAAGCCTTACGACAGGCGCGGCAAGTCTGGCGCCATTGATGCAGAGGTCATTTGTGAGGTGGCAAACCGACCCACAATGCGTTTTGTTGCGATAAAGACGGCTGAACCACAAGCTCTGCTGTCGCTCCAACGCGCGCGGGGGCTGCTCGTCCGCCAACGCACGCAGTTGATCATCGGCTTGCGCGGCATGGTCGCAGAGTTTGCGGCCTCGCCGAGGTTGACGCATGCGAACAAGTCCAGCGACGGCAGCGCACTTCGGGCCAGAAGACGGCGGCACTGCAAATGCCGATCGAGGTGCTTTACCCGTCGGTGCCGGTCTGCGGTGCGCTGTTTATCCTTTACGCAGTGGCGCGCACGGTCGCGCCGCCAGAGCTTAGCAGTACGGAGGGGACGCAATGGGCCTAACAATCCTCGCCCTTGCACTCGGCCTGTCGGCTATGCTGCTGGTGCTGGTGCTGGTGCCGTTGGTATCGCGATGATCGCGGCGCTGTGGACTACGGACATCGACCTGATGATCTTCGCGCAACGCATGCTCTCTGGCAAACAGTCTTCAGCCTGCTGGCGATCTGATGACTGTCGGCGGAATTTCGCACCGCTTGGTCGGCTTCGCAGATGTGCCGGTGTGCCACCGCACTGGCGGGCTGGGCATGGAGCTGGTGCAGTTCGATGCCATGATCGCACTAAACTTCACCATCGGTATGGTGACGCCGCCCTTCTGCTATACGATCGTCGTTGGTGCCGCGATCAGCGGACTGCACATCGGGCAGATCGCGCGCGCCCTGATGCCCGTGCCCAACGTCATGATAATCGTTCTGCTACTGGTGGCATTTGTGACGACTCTTACGTTAACGATTGTGGAGTGGTTGAGATGACAATGCCCGCATGGTGAACCTGCGTAACTTCGACTTGAACCTGCTGGTGATCTTCCGCGCCATCATAAATCGTGGCTTGGTCGCGGGGGCCGCCGAAGATATTGGCCTGTCACCGTCGGCCGTCAGCCACGCGCTCGGCCGGTTGCGGATCATGCTCAACGACGAGCTGTTCTTCCGCACGACCGACGGAGCACTCCCTTGAGCTGAACGCTGATATCGAACGCGGGCTCGGTTTCATCTCGACAGCCACCTCGCGGTAGCGCCCGTTCGTGCCGGCGGAAGCAAGGCGCACCTTCACGATTCAAGTGGCTGATGATGTGTCGGGCTTTCTATTGCCGAGGCGCGTTCAATGCCTGGGAAAAGAGGCGCCGGGCGTATCTATCGACTTCCTGCCCTTCACGATCTCGAAGGAAATCGTCTGGGACCGCATCGACATGCAGGTTCGCCTGACACCGGGTCGTCTCCAGCCGGAAATGATGCGCAGCCAAGGTCTGGCCATTGATGCGGCGTGGTCCTTATGCCCAAGGATCACCCCCGCGCAGGCAACCCCATGACAGCGAAACTCTATTCGGAACTCCCGCGTGTCAAACTGTCTCAATCTGCGACAGGCTCCACCGTGATCAAAGATGTGCCCGCGGCCTGCGCCGCGATCTCCCGATCACAGTTGCGGGCTGGTTCGATATCCCGGATATCGTGGCGAACTCCGATCTGATTTCCATCGCACCAAGTCGGTTGCAGATGCTCGATCCGCGGCTTGCCCACCTCAAGTGGTCGCCCCTACCACTCGAAGAGGTCGTGTTCTCCTTTGATCTCTGCTGGAAGCTGCGAACTGAGCGCGAACCCGGCCAGAAATGGCTGCGCGGGGGTGATATTTGAGGTTTTTGACGATGTAGATCCGTTGCAACCCCCGCATAAGCCGAACATTCGCAGCGAATGTTCAGACGATCTATGGAGCTGACACGCAGTGTTGGCATTACTATGCAACGCTTGGGGGGGTACGCGGCTGTGAGCCTGCTCTTTTGAAAAACTCCGCCAGGCGAACATCGCCTTGGAAACTTGGAACACTCTCCTCGCCATGTGCCAACTGGCAAACGATATTTCCACAATGACACTCCTGCTGCTCCAACCCTTGCGAACGCTCATGAACACAAGACGCCCATCTGAAAACTGCCGTGTACGGAGGAATGTGTCAGATGCTGAATATCTCAGGAATAAAGAAGCTATTGGATAAGACCGCATTGGTACCGAAAGGGAAAACACCGTACTTGGCGCAAGCCCTTGGCTTTCGCATCTTGGTGTAAACACTCAAGCCGCCGGATAGCGGCAGTTTCAAACCCTCCACCCATGACGGGAAATTTTATAGATGAGCCTGCACTTTGCGCCTGTCTCTATCCACCGAACCCGGTTCGTCCGCCTCCAGACGCGCCAAAACCGCCACGCGAGCTTGCAGTGGCGCGTGTCATAGGGGTTTTCCCTACCGTAGCGGCAGGTCGGGCGAATTGTGAAGTATTGAGTTTGGCCGAGCCAGTATTGCTCGAAAAAGTGCTGGAGCGTGTGGCGTTGGTAAAGCGGCCATCCGAGGATTTGTAGAGCGGTTGGGCCGCCGACATTCCAGCCCGACCACCCAGCATATTCCCGATCAGGTAGCCTGCCAGAAGCGGCATGAAAATGCTTCCTGATCCACCTTGGGTGGCGGTTGCTTCAGTGCCGCAGGCGCCTTCCCCATGCTGCTCTTCGCATACTTCAAGGGCGTCATATCGCGGCGCAGCCTCTACATGCAGGGTCTGCGCCTGTGCAAACGAGGTCTCACAGTCCTGAGCCGTGAAGATCCCGCCGCGTGATGCGTCATCCAGACAGCTTTGGAGATTTGGGTAAGCAGCAGCATCCACCTGTTCTTCGCGACATCCCGCAAGGGTGAAGGCTGTTGCTCCTACAATCGCGATGGCGACACGGTTTGAGCGTTTGATCATGACAATCGTTCTTTCTGCCGAGATGGCGTTAACGCGTGTTGTTCACCCTGCAACATAGTGCGGTTTGAACCGGGATAAATCCTGGGTGATGCGGGAGCGGTCTTCCCGGATGCCGATGCCCGCACAAGCCTGCCCGACGATCCAGGCACCGATCACCGGACGAAACCCTTCGAACTGCGGCAGGGGCGCGTAGGCCTGAATAATGCGAGGGTGTTCTGCATAGTCCGAATTCTTCGACTGCTCGATCACGGTGCCGGACTTGAGGATCGAAACCGAAGCGCCTTCTCGCGACAAGATCGGCTTGCGCACATGGCCAGCGCCAAGCTGCGCCTCGGCGCGCCCGAAGGCAGCAGCGACCGCGTCACAAGGCGCACCACGACCTGTCATGGCGTCCGCAACATCGGCCTCGAAGAAGGCAGGCAACAGGTTGGGATGGCCCTCGAACATCTCCCACAACACCGGCAAAAGCCCCTTGTTGGACAACAGCGCCTTCCAAGCGGGCTCAAGGAACAAACACCCTGATCCGGCGATGTGGTTGGCATACTCATCGCGCAACAAGTCTTCCCATGGATAGAGCTTGAACAGAACCGCGATACGGCGGTCTTCATCATCCAGAAACTGGCCATCATCGCTGAGCGCGATCCGCTCAAGATCGCAGTAATGAGCACCCAACCCAGCTTCGCGCGCGGCCCAGCCCAAAGCTTCGACTGTGCCGTAGTCTTCAGGATTGCCGGCGACGGCGGTGAAGTGCAGATCGCTATTTTGTTCAAAAACTTCGCCAAATCGCGCAACCAGAGCCTCGTGTATCCCGTTGAACTGGTCCGTACCTTCAGGAAGCACCCCTGCAGCCAGTTGATCTTCCAGCCACTGCCACTGGAAGGCCGCGCTTTCGTAAAGAGAGGTCGGTGTATCGGCGTTGTATTCCAAAAGTTTGGCGGGCCCCTGCCCGTCATAGGCGAAATCGAACCGCCCGTAGATTTCCGGATCACCGCGCTTCCAGCTCTCCGCGACAAGATCACGATGGGCTTGCGGGATCGCAAGCTTCTCCATCAGACTCTCGCTCGCAATAATTTCGGAGACAGCCTCGCGGCACATGGCGTGAAGCTCGGTCGCGGGGTCCTCCAACTCGGTCTCTATCTGATCGAGTGAAAAGGCATAGGCCGAAGTTTCGTCCCAATAGGGTTCGCCATGCATATCGGCAAAAGTAAAACCGACATCCTTTGCTTGAGCCCGCCAGTGGGGCCGCTCGGGCAAAGTGATCTTCTGCATATGTCTCTCCCCAGTGTTCTGACAGCGTTTAGTTGGTTTCGATTCCGGCCACCAGACATGGTTTGGAGGGCAAAGGGGTTTGAACACCTCGGGCCGGATACTCAGCTCGCCGGACAAGATACATACGCGGCATTACTATTTCAAAGGCCGGGGGCTCAAAGAACTGAAGGTTAGGCCTGAATTTGCATCAAGAACCCGGAACTCGTTTCCGGGTCCCCTCAGTTGAAAGGCCCAAACCAGACCTCCAAAGGATTAGACGGTGCTGCGCGCTCCAGCCTCCGCAACGCAGGCATCGACAGCAGTGTGGAGCATTATGGAGAACCGAATTCGCAGTTGTCTGCTTGTGACTATAACACGTCAATCCAGCGCCGGATCAAACCCTATAAGATAGGCAAGAGGCGCATGATCATCGGTCAGGACCTGCGCATTCTTTTGTTGCAGGATCCTGTTGATGAAGGCGTTATCCAGCGCCTGAAAGCGGGTTACGTCCGGGGCCATCGCGTCGATTTTGGATATCGGGCTGTCGGATCCGCTGGCCAGCAAGACAAACACGCGACGCTCGCCTTGCTGGGGAGCACGCGCATCCGTCCAGACTTCAACGCTGGGAAAGACATCGCGCAATGTCAGAACCACCGCCGCCAACGCGTCCAGCCTGTCCAGATTATCAATAAGGTTCATCGCAAAAACCCCATCCGGTGACAAACGGCGCGATACCAGCTGAAAAAACTCCCGCGTCACCAAGTGCTCCGGTGCCGCAATATCCGTGAAGGCATCTCCGACGATGACATCGTATTTCTGTGTGCTTCTGCTCAATGCCACGCGCGCATCACCATGCATAATCGTCGCCGTTTCAGGGTCGAACCAGAATTGGTCTACGGCAATTTCTGTGACCACAGGATCAATTTCGGCAATTGTAATATCGGTAATGCCACGATCAGCCCAAGCCCGTGGTACGGAATATGTACCGCCCCCGATGTGAAACGATGTGAAATTCGGCCGGTCCATCCGCATACGGGGCAAAGCATCAAGCATGGCGGAATGCTCGGTGAACATGACACGCGGAGACTAGCGGGCACTGATGCCATGGGCCAAATGATCAACGACCATCAGATGAACGGGATCATCGGGATTGTCGGACAATGACACCGTGCGGATACAGTAGTAACTGCTTTCACGGTCGCAGACGGAGGGAAGGCTCAACGCCCAAGCACCGATGCCAACCGCAACACCAATCCCCAAAACCGCAACAACAGTCCCTCGCAGCACCGCTTTTCCAAGCCGGAAACAAAGCACAGCTGCGATCGCGTAGACCATCGTGATCACCAGAAGCGTCTTTACGGATCCGATCCATGGCACAAAGAGAAAGCCTGCAAGCAGCGTTCCGACAATTGCGCCGACCGCGCCCGAGGCGAACATCGCACCCAGCGCCTGCTCGGAGCGATCCCTGTCGCGCATTGCCACGACGGTCAGGATGGGTGCCGGCACGCCTGCAAAAAGCGAAGGAAGGAAAAAGGCGAGGACACTCAAGGTCGTGATCGCTGCCAACGGATGTGTAAATGCCTCGACGACAGGACCCGCAAACGCCCGCAGAAGAAGCGTTGCGCCAGCAGTGGTGCAGGCCGCAGCGATCATGGTCCAGCCTGTTACGCGCAATGCTCTTTGTGTCGGCAAAGACGCGATTTTGCCGCCCCACCAATGCCCAACCGAAAAACCCGCGAGCACAACCGCAATAATGGATGTCCATGTGTAAAGGCTCATCCCGACATAGGGGGCAATCATCCGCCCTGCGACGATCTCCACAATCAGGCTTGACGCTGAAATGCCTGCCTGTAGGAAGATCAGCAACCAAAGCGGGATAATCTTGGAAGTGTCGTTTACTTTCATCAAACCTGGTGAAACCTTGTGCATGAAAAATCGTGAAAGGATCTTTCACTTGGCGCAAGAATAGAGGCGCTGAATGGCCGCTGCAACTGAGAGATATGAAAGCACGGCAAACACGGCGCGAAACAATCGCAGACCCATCGCCAGTGTTCAAGAAAACATGGAATATGTCAGCCCGATAAACCACAATATGCAACAACATGGATGCGCGCGCTGAATCCCCTGCGATAGGAGCGCTCGTTTCGTAAGTGTGCTGCTGATCGAGGGCAGTGTACGTCGATTAGCAAAGGGTATTGCGATGGACATTCAGCGATCAGCACCCATGGCGCGCCTTAGTGTCCGTATGCTCGCGGAAACGTCAGGACGCAGTCCTGCAGAGCAGCCCTTCGCGCGCATCCAATCGGCTTGCGGCTTGATCCGGACACGCGTGGGATGCGGTGACGCCAGATGGTGTAAAGTATCTTCAGCGGCATCCGGTGACGAACAGAGCGCACATCTGCACACGCAACCAGGCCATGACCGGTGTCAAATTTCAGTTCCGCGCGACGCTTCGAGAGCAAGGTCCGGTGGCCTGTGTGTCCCGTGGATGGAATGGGGCGGGTTCCCGGGAAACTTTGCTCAAGCACAACTTAATAATCTCCCGCTGAATTGAATGCTGCAAAGGCATAGATCACAGCTATTCCTTGCTATCTGTCAGAATTCTCCATACATGTTGATCCTTGGTCGCTAAATCATCTGGCGCGCGCCGGACACTCCCTGTGCGAACTGAGATTTTGCGATATTGCTGTTTTCACGCTTTTGGGCTCAACAGGCCGCCCACTCCGCATGCATTGCACGGAGCGGGCATCTTTAAGTTACATCTGCATGGTTTCAATTTTCTGACCATGTCAAAACAGCACACTGCGGGTGCTGCGCTTTCGAATTCGATTTATGCCCTCTCGATGTCCCCGGCCGACCCTCGTGCGCGGACGTATCATGGGTGTGACTTTGCGATGACGCTTGTCATCGTGGGGTTGGAGCATCACTAAATGTTAGACAAATATCTACTTTTCACCCCTGGTCCCGTTAACGTGGCCGAGACTTTGCGCGCGGCGATCTGCAAAGAAGACATCTGCCACCGTGAACCGGACTTCGACACCCTACTGCGCAGTATTGAGCATAAGCTGATCTCGCTTTTCCAGATCAGAAACCGAACGCGATACCGCGCCGTTGTCATCACCGGTTCAGGCACCGCCGCCAATGAAGCCATCTTGTCCTCCGTTGTGGGCAATGGCGCGATCCTAATCCTGTCGAACGGTGAATTTGGCGGGCGGTTGCACAAGACATCGCAGATCCATAACAAACGTACCCATCTGATCGAAGTCCCTTGGGGCATGCCGTTTGATACACACCGGATTGAAACATATCTCGCGGAACACAAGATCGATGTCGTCGCGATGGTCCATCACGAGACCTGCTCGGGTATGCTCAACCCACTCGACCGCGTAGGTGCCTTGGCCAAAGCGGCAGGTGCGCTGTTCGTGGTTGATGGCGTCAGCTCGGTCGGTGCAGAAATCATCGACATGGAGGCGTGCAATATCGCATTTGTGTCCAGCTCCAGTTCCAAAGCTATCGGCTCCTATCCCGGTCTGTCCTTTGTTGTCGGGCGCAAGAAGCACTTCAAGCGGCTCAAGCACCACAAAGCCAGAACGACCTATCTGAACCTGGCGACGTTTTACGCCTTTCTCAAGAACCACAGCCAGACGCCCAACACCCCTGCGGTGCCGCTGTTCTTCGCTCTGGAACAGGCGCTGACGGATATCCTGCGCGAAGGAGTGATCAAACGCTACGCGCGCATCAGGGCCCGCGCCGACCTGCTGCGGGTCGGCATGCGCAGGCTCAACCTCGACTTTTTGATCGCTGAAGCTGACATGTGTTCGATCCTCACAACGGTGCGGGTACCGTCCGCGATATCCGTGCGTGATCTGCGCGACAGGCTTCGGGAAAAATCCATCATCATCTACGAGGGCAAAGGATGCTTTGCGGGCAGTGTCTTTCAGGTGGGCAATATCGGTGAGCTGTCCGACTATGACATCCGATACTTTCTGGCCTCGCTCAAGGACGTGTTGCTGACGTTGCAGGCCGAGGCGGCCGAACTTGTCGCGCCTGTGATCCCGAAGGGAGCCACCTTGCTCATGCTTCCCACGCCGGAGCGGATGAAAGCAAAGGCTGTGTCATGACCGGAAAATTTGAAAAGCTTTGGACGACGAAAACGCGGGATGACGAATGGTGGTCATCTTTTGTCACATCACCGCTGGCCATCCTCGCCAACTATAGCGCTGTAGAGGTGCATTGGATCACACCAAACCGGATCACCGCAGCGTCATTTTTGGTGGCTGTACTCGCTGCCGTCGGGATGTTGGTAGGTGGGACCGCGTGTTTCATTGCAGCTGCGATTGCGATCAATATTAGCCATATCCTCGACTGCATGGACGGGCAGATGGCGCGGTATCGCGGCCTTACCTCACCTGTCGGGAGTTACTATGACCGGCTGACTGATCAGGTGCAGGTCACGCTGTGGTTCGCGGCGGCAGGGTATGCCGCGTTTGTACAGACAGCCAGTGTGGTTCCCGTCTTCCTCGCGATGATCGGCATCGCTTTCTACGGATTGCGCGGCTATGCCAAATACGTAGCGCTCGAGATCGAGACAGCTCGTGATCCCCAATATCCAGCAGAGATGGCGCGGCGAAAAAAGGTCATGTCCACTGCGGGCCCCGGCTTTAGCCTACGCGAAAATTTTGAATGGTTCTTCAGAGAGCAACGCAAGATCCTCGATTTTGATGAAGGTGTGTTCATCTTCATGCTCTCTGCCGCGCTCATTTTTGACCAATTGGTCCCGATGCTTTGGGTTTTTGCGGCCAGTCAACTCTTTTGGGGATCCTACAGATCATGGCTCAGGGGCAAGAACATCGAACAGAACCAAAAACGGGACTTCCAGAAATAGTATCTCTAACTTCGCTTCATCAAGGACAACAGTTATGAAACACGAAAATACGCGTCCACCTCTAGCTGTCATTCTGGCCGCAGGCATCGGGTCTCGGCTCAGCCCGCTCACCGACAACTGCCCCAAAAGCCTGCTCTCCGTTGGCGGGTCTGTCATCTTGGAAAGAATGATCCGCAACTGCCTGAGCTGCGGGATTTCGCAGTTTGTATTGGTGTTGGGACACAAGGCAGAGGAAATCAAACAATTCGTGGCCAAGACCTTCCGCGGCATCCGCGTCACCTATGTGATCAACGAACGTTACCGTGAGACAAACACGGGCTATTCCCTGATGCTTGCGGGTCCTGCCATCGGGACTTCCGAGTTCATCAAGTTCGACGCAGACGTGGTGTTCGAGGTAAAGATATTGCGCCAGCTTGTCGACAGCGACCATGCAAACGTCTTGTGCATTGATCGCAACATCGCGCTCGAAGACGAGGAAGTGAAGGTGATCACCGATGACCAGTTGCAAGTCCTTGAGATCGGTAAAACTGTCGATCCTAAGCTGGCCTTGGGGGAATCCATCGGAATTGAGAAGATTAGCGCCGAGACTGGTCCGCTGATTTTGGCCGAGCTCAAAGCAATGATGGACAGCACGCAGCACTTGCAGGACTATTACGAAGCCGCCTATGCGCGGCTTGCGCTGAAAGGGACAGTATTCCACGCGATGGATATCACCGGGCTCAGCTGGACCGAGATCGATACAGCGGCGGACTTTGACGCCGCAAATGCGGTTTTCCGGTCACCGATTTCGACCGTGTCACGCGGACAGCAACGGGCAATAGACGAAGCCGCCGAGAAGGCTGGCAAGTTACCCTGACCGGTGTTGACGACAACCATCCTGTGTCCGGTAGGACATTTGATGCACGACCGCAGCGCAGCCCCTGCCATTCCGGCATCGGATCGTTGCATTTTGGAAGGACAGACCATGGCCAAAGGCAAAAACAGCAACAAAGAGGCGAAAAAGCCGAAACAAGAGAAGCCAAAAGTCTCTGCGACAGCGAACTCCAACGCCGGGAAACCGGCTATTTCAATAGCTGGTAAAAAGGTCAAATAGCGATTTGAGGCCGACTACAAGGCATCTGGTTTTATGGGCGATAAGTCTCCACAAAACATAAATCCCGCACCTGCTGTAGCGGCCTTTAACCATAACCGCTTCACTAACATTGGCGCTCAGGTGTGAGCGAGTGCCAATGCTTTTCCAAGCACGCCCCCCTTCCCGGAAATCTCGAAAAAGAGCATATTCCCTGCCTGACGTCTTAGGTACTCCTACCTACGCCTGTTTCGGTGAACCCGCCTCTGTCTAGTCCCTGCGCGAAGGGATCGAGGACGGCTTCCTCACCCCCTTCCGCGCGCGCCAGTTTGCCTCGACACGCGATGTCTATGTCTTTGACGGCGAAGACGAGGTGCTGGCGGGTGAAGTGGAAGAAGGCCAGAAGTTCGCCGGCGCCGCTTTCAACCGCCTGATCCCGATCAAGGACTGCGAGCTGCACTGCGTTCGGGCCCTCTTGAACGAGATCAAGCTGAACGAGAAAACCATCATCTTCTGCACAATCCAAGCCAACGCCGCATCGATCCGCGATCTGATCAACCAAGAGGTGCAGCCCGAAGACCAGAACTACTGCGTCCGCGTCACCGCCGAAGACGCGCTGCGGGAGAGGCCCACCTAGAGCGGTTCCAGCAAAACAGCCTGACCATCCCGGAACCATGCGAGCTCATTCGCTGTCAGAATCCACGAGATATGAGCCATGTCGATCTTGGCACGATAGAATGGCTGCTACCCTTTTCAGTGGTAACAGATCGCGACTTACAGATTTCATTGATAACAATCAGCGGATTACCAACCCGATGTTGCAGGGTGGTTTCAAGCGGCCGCCCCGGCTGCGCCATAGACCAGCCGCGCTCGGTGCCAACAACAGCAAAACCAACGCCACCCATGCTGGCATCAATTTCGCACCGCGGCATGTGGAGCAACTCGGACAAACCCCGCGCCCAGACTGACTTTCTAATTCCGGGCGGGCCGTTGAGAAGCAGCGGTGGCAGATGCACTGGATCCCCAGCGCTCGCATTCAGTCGCAACGCACGCCAGACCTCCTGCGTAGCGGGTGCCATCCAAGGCATTTCTTCGTGCAGGGCCGATACGACCTCATCCACCCAATGTTCACTTTTTGGCTCGACCAACCGCTCACCCGTGATCAAGGGCTTCAAACGCTGAAACTCTTTCTCCTTCAGATGCGTCAAGCCGGACACTTCGTTCCGCCGCGCTACGAATCTCTCAACGCGCGACCGAATACGTGTCCGATCTGCCCAAGTGAGAGCAATACCCTCGGAAAGCTCATCAGCCACGGCATCAAGATCCTTGAGACCGAGGTTAACTGAATGTTGATCGTTTCCAATAAACTCTCGGGCAAGCTTATTCTTACGGAGCTTGAGCAGGTACTTGGTCAGGCGATCAGTGATTGGCGTTTTATCGATGATCGGGTCAGGCGCGTGAATTAACTTGATGGTCTTCATGACAATATCCTTATCCATACCGGAAAAGGGACTGGTCGATTATTCGGATGAGCTTTTTGGAAATGACGAGCTATCGACGACCGGCCCCGACAGGGCTTACATCAAGAAAATCGTATGAGATGGATGTACTGTGTCATGCTCTGAAACAGCACTAATCCGTGGAATTCGTCAAGACCATCAACTTGTGTACGAATGCAGAAGGCGCCAGATCCTGAAAATCTGGCGCCTTCAATTATTCATAAAAACAAGGGGTTTGAAATCCTTGGGCGCTAATGACCTTGTAAATGGGCGCCGAAATCGCCCAAATGGGTTCTAATCGCTTGGTGGTTCAAATGCTCTAGCAAGCAGCCTCCTAGCCGCACTTACTGTGCCCGCAGCTGCCGCAGGTCATGCAGCCTTCTACCATTCGCAAATCGTACTGGCCGCAACTGGAACAAGCTTTCCCGCGGGGTTTGTCGATGCCTACTACCTTAGCTTGAGGGTCTGATTTCAGCCCCATGCCTTCGCCCGCGATAAAACCGGTAGTGATCAAGTGTTGCTCGATGACCCCCCCGATGGCCGCGAGGATGGACGGAATGTATTTGCCGCCCATCCACGCGCCACCGCGCGGATCAAATACCGCCTTCAGCTCTTCCACCACGAAAGACACATCACCGCCACGACGGAATACCGCCGAGATCATGCGTGTCAGCGCCACAGTCCATGCGAAATGCTCCATATTTTTGGAGTTGATGAAAACCTCGAATGGACGGCGATGGCCGCCAACGACCAGATCGTTGATCGTGATGTAGAGGGCGTGCTCGCTATCAGGCCATTTTATCTTGTAGGTGGAGCCCTCAAGCTCTTCGGGGCGGTCGAGCGGCTCTGTCATGTAGATGACGTCACCGTGGGGGGTCTGCGGCTCTTCACCATCGGTGCTGACCACCTCTGGCGCGTCTTTCTTATCCTCGGAGACGGAGAGGACCGAACCCGTCACATCGTTGGGCCGGTAGGTGGTGCAGCCTTTGCAGCCCGTGTCCCATGCCTCCATGTATACATCCTTGAAGCTCTCGAACGAGATATCTTCAGGGCAGTTGATGGTCTTGGAGATGCTGGAATCCACCCATTTCTGCGCTGCCGCCTGCATTTTGACATGCTCGAGCGGTGCCAGAGTCTGGGCGTTGACGAAGTAGTCCGGCAGCGGCGCGTCGCCTTTCAGATCACGCCACATCTGCACGGCATAATCCACCACCTCTTCCTCGGTGCGGCTGCCGTCTTTTTGCAGGACCTTGCGTGTATAGGCGTAGGCAAACACCGGTTCGATCCCGGACGAAACGTTACCTGCATAAAGACTGATCGTGCCTGTGGGCGCGATGGAGGTCAGCAGCGCGTTGCGGATGCCGTGGGTGCGGATCGCCTCGCGGACGTCCTCGTCCATCGAACGCATCGTGCCGGAGGCAAGATATTCCTCTGCGTCGAACAGCGGGAACGCACCCTTCTCCTTTGCCAAATCCACCGACGCCAGATACGCGGCGCGGGCGATCGCGTGCAGCCAGTCCTCCGTCTGACGCGCCGCCTCGTCCGAGCCATAGCGCAGGCCAAGCATCAACAGCGCATCCGCGAGGCCAGTCACACCAAGACCGATCCGGCGCTTGTTTTTTGCCTCCAGTTGCTGCGCTTCCAGCGGAAATTTGGACACATCAACCACGTTGTCCATCATCCGCACAGAGGTCGCCACCAGCGCGTTAAGTGCTTCGACGTTGAGCTCGGCGGTCTCCTCAAACGGCGCCGCCACCAGACGGGCGAGGTTGATCGAGCCAAGCAGGCAGGCCCCATAAGGCGGCAGCGGCTGCTCGCCGCAGGGGTTGGTGGCGGCGATGGTCTCGCAGTAGCTCAGGTTGTTGGCGGCATTGATGCGGTCGATGAAAATCACACCCGGTTCGGCAAACTCATAAGTCGCCTTCATGATCGCATTCCACAGGTCCAGCGCCTGCACGGTCTTGTAGACTTTGCCGTCGAACTTCAGATCCCAAGAACCATTGGCCTTCACCGCATCCATGAAAGGGTCTGTAATCAGAACGCTCATGTTGAACATGCGCAAGCGCGCCGCATCGGATTTGGCGGTGATAAAGGCCTCAACATCGGGATGGTCGCAGCGCATCGTCGCCATCATCGCGCCGCGGCGCGAACCTGCGGACATGATCGTGCGGCACATCGCGTCCCAGACATCCATGAAGGAGAGCGGGCCGGACGCATCCGCCGACACCCCCAGCACATCCGCGCCCTTGGGCCGGATGGTCGAGAAATCATAACCGATCCCGCCGCCTTGCTGCATCGTCAACGCCGCCTCTTTCAGCATATCGAAAATACCCGACATGCTGTCCGGTACGGTGCCCATGACAAAGCAGTTGAACAGCGTCACACGGCGCGCGGTCCCTGCCCCTGCGGTTATGCGCCCTGCGGGCAGGTATTTGAAATCCTCCAGCGCTTCGAAAAAAGTCTGTTCCCAGCCATCCTTGTCGTCCTCGACCTGTGCAAGATCACGCGCAATACGGCGCCATGTATCCTCGACCGTAACGTCGCGGGGCGTGCCATCTGCTGCCTTAAAGCGGTATTTCATATCCCAGATCTGTTCGGCGATAGGGGCAGCAAAGCGGGTCATGGCGATTCCTCGGTTGGGGTGCGGAGAGGTCCTCTCATACCTTAACACACTCGAAAGGCCACTCCCCAATTCAGAAATCTGTCGGCGACAAACCACCACAGTTTGCATCTGTGACACTTTCGCCTACCTTATGATGTGGCTCGAGGGTGAGTCTGTGGATAAAGTGGTGGGTAAGCCTGTGAGCAATAAAACCGTACATCTGGTCAAGCTGTCCGTGGGCACGGAAAACGTGGAGCAGTTGATCGACTGGCAGCGACACCGGTCGCAGCAGGTCGTGAATGGCCAGTACTATCACCAGACGCGGATGTTCCCCAAGCGGATCGATGAAATCCTCAATGGCGGTTCAATTTATTGGGTCATTAAAGGCGCAATTTGTGCGCGCCAGCGGATCATACGGCTGGACGAAAAGATCGGCGCGGATGGCATCCGGCGCTGTGGCATCGTGCTCGATCCCGAAGTGATCCAGACGGTCAGCGCGCTCAAACGCCCCTTTCAGGGCTGGCGCTATCTCACACCTACGGATGCGCCTGCCGATCTGCCCAAGGGTCGTGCGCAAGAAGAGCCGCTGCCCGTCGAGCTGAACCGCGCGCTGGCCGAGATCGGCGTGCTCTGATCAGTCCAGCCGCGCCATCAGTGCGTCAATCGCTGTACGCCCCTCGGAATTAACCGACGCAGTGCGCGATTTCCAAAGCGTCGCCTGACTGCGCAGGATCAACCCGTCGCCCAATATCTTGAGGTGATTGGCGCGCAGCGTCTCGCCTGTGGAGGTGATGTCGGCAATCGCCTCTGCGGTCTCGTTGGCGACCGTGCCTTCGGTGGCACCCTGACTGTCCACCAGCGCATAATCCGCCACGCCAGCGCCACGCAGAAATTCGCGCACCAGCCGGTGATATTTGGTGGCGATGCGCAGCCGGTGACCGTGGGCGGAACGAAACGCGGCGGCAACCGCATCCAGATCGTGCAGCGTGTCCACATCCGTCCATGCCTGAGGCACCGCCAGAATGAGGTCCGCATGGCCAAAGCCCAGCTCAGCGACCGAGATCACCGATTGCTCCCAGAGCGCCAGCTTCTCATGCACCAGATCCGTGCCCGTCACCCCCAGATGGATGCGCCCCGACGCCAGCTCGCGCGGGATTTCGCCTGCCGACAGCAGCACCAACGACACACCGTCGATGCCTTCGACCACGCCGGCATACTCCCGCTCGGACCCCGCGCGGGCCAGTTGGATGCCACGCGCGCCGAACCATTCAAACGTTTTTTCCATCAGCCGCCCCTTGGAGGGCACGCCCAGCTTGATTGTCATTGGCCTTCCTCCAGCACCAGCATGATACCGGGGCGCATAACGCCCCCGACTGCCGGAATTTCACGCCCGTCGCCCAGACGCCGGGTCAGTGCGTCATATCGCCCGCCGGTGGCCAGCGGCGGCAGATCAGCACGACCGATGGCGCGGAAGCCGAAGACAAAACCGTCGTAATACTCCATCGAGGTGCGGCCGTAATTGGCATCGAACATCAACGTGCCCACGTCCACGCCTCGCGCCTTCAGTGCTTCCTTGCGCGCGGCCACACGGGCAACGGCGGGAAGGATCGCGGGCAGGTCCACCGACAGATCATGCAGCCGCGCCAGCGCATCGGGCAGCGGTGCTGCGATGTCCAGTAACGCGTCGATCAGGTCCAGATCCTTGGCGGCGATGGGCGGCTCTTTCGCATCAGCCCTGAGCACGGCAATCCGCGCGTCGATCTCGTGCTGGCGGCGCGCACCGACCAGCGGTGCGGGACATTCCACCCCGCCCACCAGCAGCGCCTCACGCGCGGGACTGATCGGCTTGCGGCCTGCGTATTGATCCAGTAGCGCGCGGAACCGGCGCGGGCGCCAGATGTGGCGCATCAGCGCGTTCTTGCGGATGGCTGTCGTGTTGAGCCCCTCGACCACGGCCATCAGCATCCCGATGTCGCCGGTCACCGCACGCACGGGCAGATCACCCAACGCCTGCGCAATCAGTGCAAAGACCTCGGCGTCGCTGGCCGCGGGATCGTCACGCTCGAACACCTCAAAGCCTACTTGCACGTATTCATTCGCACGGTTCGGATCGCGTTCCTGACGGCGAAAAACCTCGCCGGCGTAGGTATAGCGCGCAGGGTCGGCGCCGTGGGCCATATGCATCTGCACCACGGGCACCGTGAAATCGGGCCGCAGCATCTGCTCGCCGCGCAGCGCGTCCGAGGTGACATAGGCCCGCGCGCGGATGTCCTCGCCGTAGAGGTCCAGCAGGGTGTCGGCGGGTTGCAGGATTGGCGGCTCGACCACCTGCGCGCCGTGGCGCTCGAAACCCGCACGCAGAATGGCGGCGCGGGCATTAACGTCGGAACGAGTGGGCATCAGCGGTACAGCTCCAGTATCTCGCGCACGCGCGCCACCAGATCGGCGCGAGGCACCTCATACTGGCTGGGACGGTCGCGCCATTCTTCCAGCGTCGCGTTCTCGGCAATCTTCGCACCCAGCACAAGATCCTTGATCTGGACCATGCCGTTTGCGTGCTCCTCATCCCCTTCGATGACGGCGACGGGGCTGCCACGCTTGTCCGCGTATTTCAGTTGGTTACCGAAGTTCTTGGGATTGCCCAGATAGACCTCGGCGCGGATGCCCGCCTGACGCAGCTCGGCCACCATGGCCTGATAGTCGGCCATACGAGCCTTATCCATTACGGTCACCACAACCGGTCCTTCGGCCTGCGTGTCCATCCGGCCCTTGGCATGCAAGGCAGCCAGCAGACGGTCCACACCGATAGAAACCCCTGTTGCAGGTACTTCCTGTCCGGTGAAGCGCTTGACCAGATCATCATATCGCCCGCCGCCCGCGACCGAGCCAAAGTTGCGCGCGCGACCCTTCTCGTCCTTGATCTCGAAGGTGAGTTCCGCCTCGTAGACAGGGCCAGTGTAATAACCAAGACCGCGCACGACGGAGGGGTCAATCTCGATCCGGTCCGCAGCATAGCCACCAGCGGCCAGAAGATCCGCAATTGTCTCCAACTCATCCACGCCCTCGACACCGATCGCACTTTCGCCAACCAGTTCGCGCAGACGCGCGCAGGTTGCAGCACCATCGTCACGTTTGGCCTGCATGAAGCCCATGACCACATCGGCGGAGGCATCATCCAGACCCGCACCTTCGGTGAAATCACCACTTTCATCCTTGCGCCCTGCCCCCAACAGCGCGCGCACACCGTCAGCTCCCAGACGGTCCAGCTTATCGATCGCGCGCAACACAATGCCACGCTCGGCCTCTTTGTCGTCGCCCGACAGGCCCGCGACCTCCAGCACACCGTTGAGCACTTTGCGGTTGTTGACGCGCACGATGTAATCGCCGCGCTCAATCCCGACTTCTTCCAGACAATCGGCCAGCATCGCGCAAATCTCGGCATCCGCTGCGACCGATCCGGCGCCAACCGTATCCGCATCGCACTGGTAGAACTGTCGGTAGCGGCCCGGGCCGGGTTTCTCGTTCCGCCAGACAGGGCCCATCGCGTAGCGGCGGTAGGGTGTCGGCAAATCGTTGCGGTGCTGGGCATAGACGCGGGCCAAGGGGGCTGTCAGGTCATAGCGCAGCGCCAGCCAGTCGCCCGGTTTGTCGGCCTCGGCATCTTCCTGCCATGCGAACACACCCTCGTTCGGGCGGTCCACGTCGGGCAGGAACTTGCCCAGCGCCTCTACCTTCTCGACCCCCGCGCTTTCCAGCGCGTCAAAGCCGTAGCGATGGTAGACCCCTGCAATCTTCGCCAGCATCTCGGCGCGCTGTGTCACCTCGGCACCGAAATAATCACGAAAGCCGCGCGGCGTTTCGGCCTTGGGGCGCGGAGTCTTTTTGGGCTTGGCCATGGTGTACCTCTGCAAGGGTCTTATCCTGCCCCGCCTCTACCGGATGCGGCAACGGGGGGCAAGCAGCAGGGCACAGCGCCCCATTGCGCAAACGCACAGCACAGCCTAGAGGAGAGACATGGAACAGATCGAAGAAAAGATGGCCCACCTGCTGCGCAGCGTTGATGACCTGTCGGACATCGTAGCGCGCCAGCAAAACGAGATTGACCGCCTCACCCGCCGCGTCGAATTGCTGATGCGGCGCGAGGGCGAGCGGGAAGCCGCAGGAAGCGGCGGCATTGTCGTGGGTGACGAGCGCCCGCCGCACTACTAGGGTCAGTTGGCGGATTTGACCGCTGATGCCAGTACCGCGCCGTCGTGGACCAGGAATTCCTTCCACTGGCCGTTGATCTCGCCAAATTCATAGGCGTTCAGAAAGACCGTATTAGCATCCAGCGTGTCGATCTTTCCGCCGCAAGGCTTGTTCTTGGCAGCACGGCAGGTGGCTGATTTTACCTTGTCATAGGCTTTGTCCGTTGCGGCATAGGGCAGGTTTTCGCCTGCAGGGCTAAAACGGATTTGCTCGTAAAACGACGGCGCACCAAACAAGGCGTTGGCTGCTGTAAACTGGCGCGGGCAGTCATCGCGGAAGCCGGTCACGTAGAAAGTCCGCTTGTCGCGGATATCCGCATTGCTGTCATAGAGGGTAAAGCCGCGTCGCCCGTTGCTGTCGACTTTCTCGCCCAGCGGCTTGCCACGCGCATCGCATACACGGGCGATCTGGCCAAAGGGCAGAACGGTGCCAAAAGGCACGTCCAGGGCATCTGGACCGGCGCGCACAACATCCGGCCCTGTCGCCCGGCCGCCGCCAAACAGTCCCCCACCCCGCTCAGCAGGAGCGGCATCAATAACCGGTGCATCCGCCTCCGGCGGCAGCGCGGCCAGCGTCACTTCTTCTTGGGATTGGGCGACATCGGCAGCGATTGCAGCAGCCGGATCGGCATTGGCGGCACGTTTGATCAGGCCCCTGAAGAACCCGCCTGCGCCAGGTGCTTCGGGGAGTTGCGCATTGGCTACTTCAGCGGGCACATCGCCCTGTGCAGCAGAGGTGCCGATAAATCCTTCGCGGGAAAGCTCTTCTGCATCCGGCAGTGCCGCCGCAGGCGTCTGTGCCACGACATCCACATCCGACAACCTGTTCACCCCTGCCAGCGGATCGCCACAAGCGGACAAGGTCAAAGCCACTCCGAGTATCGGTATCAGACGCACAGTGTTGCTCCCCCTTCAGACGTTATCATTGTCTTAACGAAGGTGGATCATCGCGTCCAGCAGGTCGGTCCGCTCTGGGCCGATGCCCGCCAACTGTCAGGGAACGCCTAGATTTCCTCGACTTCCAGCACGCCGCCCAAGGACCGTATCGCGCCCTTGATCTGGGGCGTGACAGGGAATTCCATGCCCAGATCAACCTCGACCTCACCCGGCAGGGCCGGATCCATCAGGCACAGCTGAACCGGCCCCTTGCCTGCGGACTTCGCCGCCTGCCGCGCGCCTTCCAGTACCTCGGACACGGCAGCAATCGCGGCGGAGGTCTCGATGAAAATGCGCAGGCCCATGTTGCCCGCATCGCCGACGACCGTATCAATGGGCACAACACTGCGACCCAGCAGCTTGAGCTGGTCGCTCTCCATTGTCGCCTCGACGGTGACCACCACTTTCGATCCGGTCTCCAGATGGTCGCGACAGGCCTCCAGCGTGTCCGAGAACAGCGTGACCTCATAGGCACCGGTGGGATCGGACAGCTGGGCAAAAGCAAACCGGTTGCCACGCGCACTCTTGCGCTCCTGACGGCCCGCCACCACACCCGCCAGTCGCGCGTTCATGGCACCACGGTCCGCAACCTTGGCTGTCAGCTCGTCCAGCGTCAGGAACGGCACACCACGGTCGCTGCCCCACTTGCGTTTCAACGGCCCCATGTAGTCATCTAGCGGATGGCCCGACAGGTAGAATCCGACGGCTTTGAACTCTTCCGTCAGCCGCTCGGGCGCTTCCCAATCGTTGCCAGGCATCATGCGCGGCTCGGGCAGATCATCGCCCGCCTCACCAAACAGCGATACCTGATTGGAGGATTTCTGTTCATGGATCGCAGCAGAATACCCCACCAGCGCATCCAATGCGCCGAACACCCGCGCACGGTTGGGGTCCAACACGTCAAAGGCACCAGAACGGGCCAGCATCTCCAGCGGGCGCTTGCCCACACGCTTAAGATCCACCCGCCGTGCCATGTCAAACAGCGTGCTAAACGGCTTGTCGCCACGACCGTTTTCAAACAATCGCATCGCCTCGACGCCCACGTTCTTGAGCGCGCCCAGCGCATAGACAAGCGCCCCATCCACCACCTTGAACGTCGCATCCGATCGGTTGACGCAAGGCGGCACCCAAGGCAGCTCGAGCCGTTTGCGCACTTCCTCGAAATACACGGCAAGTTTGTCTGTGAGATGAATATCGCAGTTCATCACACCGGCCATAAACTCGACCGGATGGTTCGCCTTGAGCCACGCGGTCTGATAGCTGACCACCGCATAGGCCGCCGCGTGCGATTTGTTGAAACCGTAGTTGGCGAATTTCTCCAGAAGGTCAAAGACTTCCGAGGCTTTCTTCTTGTCGACGCCATTCTCCATGGCGCCTTTCTCAAACTTGGGCCGCTCCTTGGCCATCTCCTCGGCGATCTTTTTACCCATCGCACGGCGCAGCAGGTCGGCGCCGCCAAGGCTGTAGCCCGCCATGACCTGCGCAATCTGCATCACCTGTTCCTGATAAACGATAATGCCTTGAGTTTCCTCGAGAATATGGTCGATCGAGGGATGCACGGATTCGCGTTCTTTCAGCCCGTTCTTGACTTCACAATAGGTCGGGATGTTCTCCATCGGGCCGGGACGGTAGAGCGCTACAAGCGCCACAATGTCCTCGATGCACGTCGGCTTCATGCGCTTGAGCGCATCCATCATGCCGCTCGATTCCACCTGAAACACCGCCACCGTCTTGGCGCTGGCGTAGAGTTTGTAGGATGCCTCATCATCCAGAGGAATAGTTGCAATATCATCCTCCAGCCCCTCTGGAGGTGTGAATAACTCGGTCCCGTCCGCAGCAATGTGCAAGTGGCGTCCGGCGGATTTGATCTGGTCCACGGCGTTCTGGATCACTGTCAGGGTCTTCAGACCCAGAAAGTCGAACTTCACCAGACCGGCCTGCTCGACCCATTTCATGTTGAACTGCGTCGCAGGCATGTCCGAGCGCGGATCCTGATAGAGCGGCACGAGTTCATCCAGCGCGCGATCCCCGATCACCACACCGGCAGCGTGGGTGGAGGCGTTGCGCAGCAGCCCTTCGACCTGTTGGCCATAGTCCAGCAAACGCGCCACGACCTCTTCGTTGCGCGCCTCCTCGCGCAGGCGCGGCTCGTCCGCGAGCGCTTTTTCGATGCTGACAGGTTTCACGCCCTCAACCGGAATCATCTTGGACAAACGGTCGACCTGCCCGTAAGGCATCTGCAACACGCGCCCAATATCGCGCACGGCGGCCTTGGACAGCAGCGCACCAAAGGTGATGATCTGACCCACACGGTCGCGCCCGTATTTATCCTGCACATAGCGAATGACTTCTTCGCGCCGGTCCATGCAAAAGTCGATGTCGAAGTCGGGCATGGAGACACGTTCCGGGTTCAGGAACCGCTCGAACAGAAGCGAATAGCGAAGCGGATCAAGGTCGGTAATCAGCAGCGCATAGGCCACAAGACTGCCCGCGCCCGAACCTCGGCCGGGCCCCACAGGGATGCCCTGATCCTTGGCCCACTTGATAAAGTCCGCAACGATCAGGAAGTAGCCGGGGAACCCCATCCCTTCGATAATGCCCAGCTCGAATTCCAGCCGCTTTTCATAGACCGACACCTCCGCCGCATGCGGGATGATCGCCAGCCGCGCCTTGAGCCCTTCTTGCGCCTGACGCCGCAGCTCTGCCACCTCGTCATCGGCAAACTTTGGCAGGATCGGATCCCGGCGGTAGGCTTGAAACGCACAACGCCGCGCAATTTCCACAGTGTTGTCGATCGCCTCCGGCAGATCGGCAAAGAGCGTGACCATCTCTCCTTGCGTCTTGAAATAATGCTGTGGAGTCAGGCGGCGGCGGCCCTCCTGCTGGTCCACATAGGCGCCCTCCGAAATGCAGATCAGCGCATCATGCGCTTCGTACATATTGGAGGCGGGGAAGTAGACGTCATTCGTGGCGACCAAGGGAATGTCCATCGCATAGGCCATCTCGACAAACCCGCGCTCGGTCAGCCGCTCGGCCTCTGGCGCGCCACCGTCACCCGGATGGCGCTGCAATTCCATATACAGACGATCCCCAAAGGCAGTATGCAGTGCAGTCACAAGCGCTTCGGCCGCAGGGCGCTGGTTGTTTTGCAGCAGCATCCCCACAGGCCCCATTGGCCCGCCCGTCAGACAAATCACATCCTCGCTATGTGCCGCCAGCTCCGCCAGCGTCACCTGCGGCAGCGCGCCCGCCTTGTCGAGGTAAAGGCAGGAGTTGAGCTTCATCAGATGCTCGTACCCACGCTCGCTCTGCGCGAGCAGCACCACAGGAGCAGGCAGACGCGGCTTCTCGCCCGGCTGTGGGGTCACATATTCCAGATCCACCTGACAGCCGATGATCGGTTGCACCCCCGCCCCCGACATCGCTACAGAAAACTCGAGCGCAGCGAACATGTTGTTTGTATCAGTCAACGCCATGGCAGGCATGCCCGCCTTGACGCACATGTCCGGCAGCTTTTTCAGCCGCAACGCCCCTTCCAACAAGGAATATTCGGAATGCGTGCGCAGGTGAATGAATCGGGGGAAATTGCTCATCCGGCCAGACTAAAGCGGATCGCGAAAAGCCTCCACAGGGAAAACTACACACAGCACTTCTTCGCGAAGATACCGCCCCTCACAAGCGCCCGACGCAAAACATAGGCAGGATAGAGCGCCAACAATCCGGCCAGTTCCTCAAGCTCTTATGTTATGTTTCCCGATCGCCGGGATCGTTGAGATACAGCGATGCTCCCCTCCGCGCTCTGAAATTCGATACCCCAATGCGTAGCCTTAGAACCAGACCGGTATCTCGTGGTTACGCCCGCAAAGGGCGTGCTCACTCGCTCGGGCTACGCGAAAACCCAAGTAAATTGGCACAGCTGGGATGCTCGACACCACCCTGCGCCCAACCCTCGCAGACATCCGCTAATCACACATCTCTTTCATTGTTTGCCGGACTGACCCGCAGCATGTCCCCCCTTCAGGCCGATCAAAAAGTAATGAAGATCCTTCTGCCACGCCGGATACCACAAAAGATCGAGCCCGCGAGCCAGACGGATAACCCCCTGCAATCAAACACATCAGCACTGCACACCTTCGCCACCCCAGTCCCCCGAACGCACCCTATAGTGCCAAATATTTCTGCACTTTTAGCCGCTCCATAACGACCGCCCGACAGATAAATACCAAAACGCTTGCAAAATCCTTAGCTGTCACCGTAGCTTCCTCCACAGCTTGTGTTCTACGCCGCATCGAACACCTGCAAGATCCGATCCCTGGTACCGCGGCGGGGTTATCCCCATGAACGTCTCCTTTATGCTCAACTGCGCCTCCGTCACCGTTACAAAATGCGCTCCTACGACAACTCTACTTGACTGGCTTCGTGAGGAACGCGGCCTCAAAGGTACCAAGGAAGGCTGTAACGAGGGCGACTGCGGCGCCTGCACAGTAATGGTCACCGGCACCGGCACCTCCGTGCCGCTCAACGCCTGCATCCTTTTTCTGCCCCAACTGGCAGGCAAACACGTCACAACCGTCGAAGGCCTAACCGCGCCGGATGGCACGCTTAATCCGGTGCAGGACGCCATGATCACCCACCACGGCAGCCAATGCGGCTTTTGCACTCCCGGTTTCATCATGAGCATGGCCACAGCGCACCTCAACCACGACACCGACCACGACACCGCGCTTGCGGGCAACCTGTGCCGCTGCACCGGCTATGCCCCCATCCTGCGCGCTGCAGAAGCAGCAGCTGCCGAACCAGTCCCGGCCCACCTATTTTCTTTGGCCCAAAATATCCCGGGGGAGCAGCCAGAGGCTGCGGGGGCAGCGCCCCCTGACCGCAATCAACCCCGCACAACAGATGATCTGGCCACCCTTTACGCCGCAAACCCGGATGCAACGCTGATCGCCGGTGCCACAGATGTCGGTCTCTGGGTAACCAAACAAATGCGCGATCTGGGCGAGGTGATCTTCCTCAACCAATGCACAGACATGCGCGGCATTACCGAGGCTGCGAACCACTGGCACATCGGCGCCATGACTACCATCGCCGAGCTTGAGCGCACCCTCGCGCCGCATTTTCCAAGCCTCGGTGTAATGCTGCGCCGCTATGGCTCCGCTCAGGTACGGGCGGCGGCGACGCTGGGCGGCAACATCGCCAACGGCTCTCCCATCGGTGACGGTAGCCCCGCCATGATCGCGCTAGGCGCAACCCTGCACCTGCGCCGCGGCGACACACGCCGCCAGATGCCACTGGAGGATTTCTTCATCGCCTACGGCAAACAGAACCGTCAACGCGGTGAATTTGTCGAGGCTATCAGCGTCCCGAAACAAGCCGACACCCTGCACTGCTACAAACTCTCCAAACGGTTCGATCAGGACATCTCGGCCGTCTGCGGCTGTCTGAACCTGCCTGTGACAGACGGCCAGTTCGGCACTGTCAGGCTGGCATTTGGCGGCATGGCAGGCACACCCGCCCGCGCCATGTCGGCCGAGGCCGCTCTCAGCGGTCAGCCGGTCACCCTCGCAACAATCGAGAGCGCGATGGCCGCCCTTTCCAATGACTACAAACCCATGTCTGACATGCGCGCCTCTGCTGCATATCGCATGACCACCGCGCAAAACATGCTGATGCGCGCGTATCACACCCTTACCGGAACCCAGACCGATCTGCACGAGGTGCGCGCATGAGCATCGCCAAGCCCCTGCCCCATGACGCCGCCCGGCTGCACGTGACCGGCGCGGCGCGCTATGTCGATGACATTGCCACGCCTGCAGGCACGCTGCATCTGGCCTTCGGAACCAGCACTGTCGCGCGCGGCGCTGTGGCAGCCATGGAGCTGGCTGCGGTCCGCGCAGCGGCGGGCGTTATCGCCGTAATGACTGCCGATGACCTGCCTTTTGCCAATGATGTCTCACCCTCCAACCACGACGAGCCGTTGCTGGCCGTTGGCTCGGTTCATTATGTAGGCCAGCCGCTTTTTATGGTGATCGCAACCAGCCACCTGGCCGCCCGCGCGGCAGCACGGCTGGGTGAGATCGACATCGCGCCCGAGACGCCACTTCTTACCATTTATCAGGCCCTCGCCGCCAACAGCCGCTTTGAGGACGGACCACGCGTCTATGCCAAAGGCGATGCCGAGGGGGCCCTTGCGACCGCCCACCACCGCCTGACGGGAAGCCTCGAGATCGGCGGTCAGGAGCACTTCTATCTGGAGGGCCAGGCCGCCCTCGCATTACCGGGCGAAGCAGGCGATATGCTGATCCAGAGTTCGACCCAGCACCCGACCGAGATCCAGCACAAGGTGGCCGAGGCCATCGGCCTGCCCATGCACGCAGTGCGGGTCGAGACGCGGCGCATGGGGGGCGGATTTGGCGGCAAGGAAAGTCAGGGCAACGCGCTGGCCGTTGCCTGCGCCATTGCCGCGCGCGCTACGGGGATGCCTTGCAAGATGCGCTATGACCGCGATGATGACATGATCATCACCGGCAAGCGCCACGATTTCCGCGTCGAATACACAGCGGGCTTCGAGACGGATGGCAGGCTGACCGCCGTGGACTTTACCCATTACGCGCGATGCGGCTGGGCGATGGATCTCAGCCTGCCCGTGGCGGACCGCGCGATGCTGCACGCCGACAACGCCTATCACCTTACAGATGTGCGTATCACCTCGCACCGGCTGCGCACCAACACCCAAAGCGCCACCGCTTTTCGCGGCTTTGGCGGGCCGCAAGGGATTGTCGGGATCGAGCGTGTGATGGACCATATCGCCAGCCATCTGGGGCTGGACCCGCTGGAGGTCCGGCGGGTGAATTTCTATGCTGACAGTCATGCACCCGCACCTGCCCTCTCCGCCTCCGAGCCTTCTGTTCAAGATACAGACGCCGATCTGGCCAGCCGTGGCGCACAGGCGCAGGTCACGGAAAACGCGCCGGTCAAAGCGGCGACAGTTAGCGGGCAAACCACCCCTTATCAGCAGCCGGTCACCGACTGCATCATCAACGCGCTGGTAGACCGCCTGTCCGGTTCCGCCGACTACGCCAAACGCCGCGCTGCAATTGCGCGATGGAACGCGGAACAACCGGTCCTGAAACGCGGCATTGCGCTGACGCCGGTGAAGTTCGGAATTTCCTTCACCCTGACCCACCTCAATCAGGCGGGAGCGCTGGTGCATGTGTATCAGGATGGCTCTATCCACCTGAACCATGGCGGTACAGAAATGGGTCAAGGCCTGTTCCAGAAGATCGCGCAGGTCGCCGCCTCCGAATTCGGCGTGCCCGTGGATCAGATCAAGATCACTGCCACCGACACGGCCAAAGTGCCCAACACCTCCGCCACGGCGGCGAGCTCTGGCACGGACCTCAACGGGATGGCCGTCGTCAATGCCTGCGAAACCATACGATTCCGTATGTCTGAGCATCTGGCAGAGGTCTATCAGTGCGCTCCAGAAGAGGTCCGTTTCGAGGATGGCACCGTCAGCGCAGGAGACGCGTCGCTCAGCTTTGCCGAGGCTGCACAACTGACCTATCAGGCGCGGATCAGCCTCTCGGCCACGGGTTTCTACAAAACCCCCGACATCCAGTGGGACCGGATCAAAGGGATCGGGCGTCCATTTTTCTACTTCGCTTATGGCGCGGCCATCACAGAGGTGGTGGTGGACACGCTCACCGGCGAAAACCGCATCCTGCGCGCGGATATTCTGCACGACGCGGGTGCATCGTTGAACCCCGCTCTGGACATCGGCCAGATCGAGGGCGGCTATGTGCAGGGTGCCGGGTGGCTCACCACGGAGGAGCTGGTGTGGGACGATAAGGGCACGTTGAAAACCCATGCGCCCGCGACCTACAAGATCCCCGCCTTTTCCGACCGGCCCGATGTGTTCAACGTGGCGCTCTGGGACCAGCCCAACCCGGCGCAGACAGTCTACCGCTCGAAGGCCGTGGGGGAGCCGCCGCTGATGCTGGGCATCTCCGCATGGTCGGCGCTGGCCGATGCAGTGGCGGCCTGTGGTCCGGCCTATGGCGACCTGCAAACACCTGCCACAGCGGAGGCGGTTCTGTGTGCAATCGCCCGCACCCGCCGCGAGGGGACCGCATGAGCGACGCCATTTACGTTGAGATTACCGGCACCCGTGGCTCCGCCCCGCGCGATGCGGGCACGGCAATGAAGGTGACAGCAGATAGTATCGAAGGGACGATCGGCGGCGGCGCGCTGGAATATTCCGCGATTGCGCGCGCGCGGCATCTGCTGGCGAGCGCCGGTGACGAGGAAAACCGGACGATCCCGCTGGGGCCGTCCCTGGGCCAGTGTTGCGGCGGGGCAGTGACGCTGCGCTACACGCGCACGCCCAAGCAGACGGACCTCACGGGAGTGATCCAACACCCATTATTGACGGACCACTCCCATCCCGAACTGCTCTGGATCTGGGGCGCGGGTCATGTCGGGCGGGCCGTTGTCGCCGCCTGCCCCGCGCAAGCCTTCAAGATCACATGGATCGACAGCACTGCGGACCGCTTTCCGCACGATAGCTATAAAAACGTCGCGAAAATCCCGGCGGCAGATATGCCGCTGCTGGCCGCACGCGCACCTGTTGAGGCGCATCACCTGATTTTCACCTACTCTCACGATATTGATCTGGCCCTGTGCGCAGCCCTGCTCCAGCGCGGCGCGTCATCTATCGGTCTCATCGGGTCGGATACAAAGCGCGCGCGGTTTTACAAGCGGTTGCGTATGATGGGCTTTGATCCTGCGGGGATAACCTGCCCCATCGGTGATAAATCCCTTGGCAAAGCCCCCGATCAAATTGCAAATGGCACCGTTCAGGCGCTGTTGTCTGCAACCCAACGCAAGGTTATTGCATGACCCAACCGCTGCTGTCGCTCTCCGCACTGACCAAAGCGTACCCCGGCGTTGTCGCCAACAGCGATGTCTCGCTGAGCATCGCCCCCGGCGAGGTTCATGCGTTGCTGGGGGAAAACGGTGCAGGCAAATCAACACTGGTCAAGATGATCTACGGGCTGGTTAAGCCCGACAGCGGCCACATGCAGATGAACGGCCAACCCTTCAGCCCGTCCGAGCCAAGCGCCGCGCGTGCTGCCGGCGTGGGCATGGTGTTCCAGCATTTCTCGCTTTTCGATGCGATGAGTGTGGCGGAGAACATAGCACTCGGGATGGAAAACGCACCCAAGCTCTCGGCCCTTTCCGCGCGGATCAGTGCAGTGTCGGAGGCGTATGGCCTGCCCCTGTCCCCTGATCGGATCGTCGGCGATCTGTCTGCGGGCGAACGGCAACGGGTCGAGATCATCCGCTGTCTGCTGCAAGAACCCAAACTGCTGATCATGGACGAGCCGACCTCGGTGTTGACCCCGCAAGAAGTTGAGATCCTGTTCAAAACCCTGCGCAAGCTGAGCGCAGAGGGCACCGCAATCCTCTATATCTCGCACAAGCTGGAAGAGATCCGCACCCTTTGCGACAGCGCCACAATCCTGCGTCTGGGCAAAGTCGTGGGCGAATGTACCCCGCGCGAAACAACCGCGCGCGAGATGGCAGAGCTGATGGTGGGCAAACTCTTGCAAACCCCGACACGTGCCGGACAGGCTGCGGGAGATGTGGTGCTGCGTCTTGAAGCTCTGAGTGCTCCCGCGCCCAATGCTTTCGGCATGGCGCTGAAAGGTATTTCGCTCGAGCTGCGGGCGGGCGAGGTGTTGGGCATTGGCGGTGTGGCCGGCAACGGACAGGACGAGTTGCTGTCTGCCCTATCGGGCGAGCGGCCCGTGGCGCGCGGCATGGTCGAGTTGAAGGGCGAAGACATCGGCCCGCTTGGGCCCACCGCGCGGCGGAAACGGGGGCTGTTGACCGCCCCCGAAGAACGCATGGGCCACGCCGCTGCCCCTGACATGTCACTGACCGAAAACGCTATGCTGACAGCATCCCTGCGCGAGGGACTGGACAAGGGCGGCTTTCTGGACTGGCCTGCGGCCGCGCGATTTGCCCAGAGCGTGATCGACCGCTTTGATGTCAGAACGCCAGGCACTCACGTCGCCGCGCGCGCGCTCTCGGGGGGGAACCTGCAAAAGTTCGTCATAGGCCGCGAGGTGATGCAGCGCCCGGAGGTGTTTGTGGTCAACCAACCGACATGGGGCGTGGATGCCTCGGCTGCTGCGGCGATCCGGCAGGCGCTGCTGGATCTGGCCCAGAATGGTGCCGCGCTGATCGTGATCAGTCAGGATCTGGACGAGTTGATGGAAATCTCCGACCGCTTTGCTGCCCTGAACGAGGGGCGGCTGTCTGATCCGCGCCCCGCGCAGGGCATCACTGTGGAAGAGATCGGTTTGATGATGGGCGGCGCCCACGGCATGGAGGTGGCGCATGTGTGAGGCGGCAGGATTTGAGTTTATGGGCACAATGAAGACAGGGGCACGCCCGTGATCGCGTTCGAGAAGCGCCCCGAGCCGAGCCGGGCCTTTGCGCTGGCGACGCCACTGTTGGCGGTGCTGGCCACCATGGTATTTGGCGGATTGCTGTTTGCGCTGCTGGGCAAGGACCCGCTGGAGGCGATCCGAACGATTTTCTGGGAGCCGTTGTTTGGCGAGTTTGCGTTTTTCTACCGCCCGCAGTTGCTGATCAAAGGCGCGCCACTGGTGCTGATTGCGATCGGGTTGAGCCTGGGGTTCAAGGCGGGGATCTGGAACATCGGTGCGGAGGGTCAGTACATCATGGGTGCGCTGTTTGGCGCGGGCGCGGGACTGGCATTCTACCCGACCGAAAGTGTGTTCATCTTCCCGCTGATGGTGCTGGCGGGGGCCTTGGGTGGCTGGCTATGGGCGATGATCCCTGCGGTATTGAAGGTGAAATTTGGCACCAACGAGATTTTGGTATCCTTGATGCTGGTCTATGTGGCAGAGCAGTTTCTTGCCTCGATGTCCTTGGGGTTGTTGAAAAATCCAGAAGGATTTGGTTTCCCCGGCTCGCGCAATCTGCAGCAGTACGCCAGCGCGCATAACGCCGAGCTGATTGCGGGCACGGGCATGCATTGGGGTGTTGTGGCAGCGTTTATTGCTGTGATCTTTGGCTATATTTTGCTGGCGCGACACCGGCTGGGTTTTGCCATCCGCGTGACGGGCGATGCGCCGCGGGCGGCGGCATTTTCGGGTGTGAACCCTGCGCGGCTGGTACTGTTTTGTCTGGGCATGTCCGGCCTGCTGGCGGGGCTGGCAGGTGTATTCGAGGTCGCTGGACCCGCAGGGCAGGTGACGATCGACTTCAATGTGGGCTACGGGTTTACCGCCATTATCGTGGCGTTTTTGGGCCGGTTGCATCCGCTGGGCATTCTGCTGGCGGGTGGGCTGATGGCGCTGACCTATATCGGTGGCGACATCGCACAATCCAAACTGGGTCTGCCCGCCGCAGCCATTCAGGTGTTTCAGGGAATGCTGCTGTTCTTCCTGCTGGCGTTTGACCTGTTTACAAATTACCGGCTGCGCTTTGGCCGTGCGGAGGTGGCGTGATGGATCTGTCGGCAATCAATCCGGTCCTGTTTATCGCAGGGTTCTTCGTTGCGGCGACACCACTGATCTTTGCCGCCATTGGCGAGCTGGTGGTGGAAAAGACCGGCGTGCTGAACCTCGGGGTCGAGGCATGATGATCATGGGTGCGATCTGTGGCTTTGCCACGGCGGTCGAGACCGGATCGCCGATGCTGGGCTTTGTCGCGGCGGCAGTTGGGGGCGCTGCGTTGAGCCTGTTGTTTGCATTTCTCACGCAGGTGATGCTGGCCAATCAGGTGGCGTCGGGGTTGGCGCTTACTCTGTTCGGTTTGGGTTTCTCTGCACTGCTCGGGCAGAGCTATGTCGGGGTAAAGCCACCACGACTGGGAGATGTGAACTTCGGTCCGTTGGGGGAGATCCCTGTGCTGGGGCCGATTGTGCTGAGCCATGATATTATTGTGTATGCGGGGCTGGCGCTGGTTGTGGCCGTCTGGGCTGTGCTGAAATACTCGCGCGTCGGCCTGATCCTGCGCGCGGTGGGCGAAAATCACGATGCCGCTCACGCGCTTGGTTTCAAGGTAAAACGTATTCGCACGCTGGCGATCATGTTCGGGGGGGCCTGTGCCGGTGTGGGCGGTGCCTATATCAGCCTGATCCGCGTACCGCAGTGGACCGAGGGCATGACAGCTGGTATCGGATGGATCGCACTCGCATTGGTGGTATTTGCCAGCTGGAAGCCATTGCGCCTTTTGCTGGGCGCCTATCTTTTTGGCGGGCTCGTTCAATTACAGCTCAATCTGCAAGGGGCAGGCGTTGCTATTCCTGTCGAATATCTGGCAATGTCCCCTTATGTTATCACCATTGTTGTCCTTGTGTTCCTGTCGCGTGACAAGGGTGCTGCACCCGGATCATTGGGACGCATTTTCCACGCCTCTTCCTGAGGCATTTTATCGCCGCTACCATGCGGATTACGACCAACCGGGGAGAAACCTGAAATGACCTTCACCAAACGCCAAGCAGCAAAACTGCTTGCAAGCGCCGCCCTCGTCGCAAGCTTTGCCGCACCCGGCTTTGCACAGGATGATAAAACGAAAATCGGCTTTGTTTATGTGGGCCCCGTCGGCGATGGCGGCTGGACGTACGAGCACAACAAGGGCCGTTTGGCAGTTGAAGAACACTTTGGCGACAAGGTCGAGACCGTCTTCGTGGAAAGCGTGGCAGAGGGCCCCGACTCGGAGCGTGTGATGACACAGATGGCGCTGGACGGTGCTGATTTGATCTTCACAACCTCCTTCGGCTACATGGACCCGACCATCAACGTCGCGGCCAAATTCCCCAATGTGAAGTTCGAGCACGCCACGGGCTACAAGCGTGCCGACAACGTCTCGACCTATTCCGCGCGCTTTTATGAAGGCCGCGCGATCCAAGGCCACATCGCGGGCAAGATGACAAAAACCAACACAGTGGGTTACATCGGCTCCTACCCCATCCCCGAAGTGATCCGCGGCATCAACTCTGCGTTTATCCACGCGCGCAAGGCCAACCCCGATGTGCAGTTCAAGATTGTCTGGGCCTACACATGGTTCGACCCTGCCAAGGAAGCAGATGCTGCCAAGGTTCTGATCGAGCAAGGTGCCGACGTAATTTTGCAGCATACCGATTCTACTGCACCACAGGCAGCAGCACAGGAAGCAGGCAACGTTGTGACCTTCGGTCAGGCTTCAGACATGGGGCAATACGCGCCCTTCCCGCGTGTATCTTCCATCATTGATGACTGGGCGCCCTACTACATTGCCCGCACGCAGGCCGTGATTGACGGCACTTGGACCTCAACAGACACATGGGACGGCATCGGTGCCGGCATGGTCGGCATCGGCGAGATCACGGACGCGGTTCCCGCAGACGTGAAAGAAGAGGCACTGGCGCTGAAAGCGACGCTGGCGGACGGCTCCTACCACGCCTTCACCGGCCCGCTGAACAAGCAGGACGGCTCGGCGTTTCTGGCTGAGGGCGAGACAGCAGATGACGGCACTCTGGCCGGTATGAACTTCTATGTCGAAGGCATCGAAGGCGACATTCCGCAATAAGCGGATCACTGCCGGATTATACATAGGCCCTGCCCTCCGGCGGGGCCTTTTTTTAGCGCTAAGCTAGTTCTCGGGAACTTCATCGCCCGATCGCGGGTTTTAACCTACGATTGAAGTGTACGCACCTGTACGCAGGCCCAAAAAAAGCAAGAAGACCGGATACCAAAACGGTCCGCTGGAGGATATTTTGACGACGAGCAGAACAGATACAAGTCCGGACCGTGACAGCAGCGGCTACGCGCTCGTGATCCTTGCACTGGCAGTCCTTGCCGCGCTCGTGGGGATTATACAGCTTTTTCCGGTGCAGGAGCGGCTGGCCCTTATCGCGGAACGCGGCCCTGTCGAAGACATCACAATCGTGGGCTATGGTGTCTGTGTGGCCCTGATGATGTGGCGCTGGCCCTTGGGTGTCTTCAGCGCCCGGTGGTATTTCAGTGCCCTGTGCATCCTCTTCGCCGCCCGCGAGATGGATTTTGACAAATCTCTGTTCACAGTGGGGTTGCTGAAATCGCGCCAATATGTCGGTGATATGGTGTCACTGCCCGAGAAAGCCCTGTCTTTGTTCGTGCTTGTCGGCGTGATCGCTGTCGTGGTGTCTATTCTGAGGTATGAAATGCGCGACTTTGCGAAAGGCGTGATCGCGCTGAGCGCCAGCCCTTTGGCGGTTCTGGCGGCAGTTCTGATGATCGTCTCCACCAAGCTGCTGGACGGCATCGGGCGCAAGCTCGCGCCATACGGGATCGAAATATCGGAAAACATGGACCGCTTTGCCTATGTTTTCGAAGAAGTGGGCAAGCTTGGCATACCGCTATTCTTTGCTGTGGCGATCCTGACAAGCAGCGCCGCGCGTGCCGCAGATTGAGAATTACACCGATCCGTCACACCCGAATGTGAGGGAACAGCTTTACAAAATCCGGATGTGCGCAGAAGAGGACCGGACACTGCACTCCTACTCCGTCAACGGACCGCGCCCATGAAAACGACCACCACCCAACTGTCGCAATCCTACACCGTCATCGGCTGGCATGAATGTATCAGCCTCCCCGAAATGGACCTGCTGGATTTTGCGGTGAAGGTCGATACCGGCGCCAAAACCACCGCGCTGCACGCCGAGAACATCGAGACATTCGCCCGCGACGGTATAAAATGGGTGCGCTTCACCGCGCCCTCCCCCCATGGGATCGCCGGGCGAACCTGCGAATTTCCTGTGTTTACCAAACGTGACATCACAAACACCAGCGGCACCCCCGAGACACGTATCGTTATCCGCACGCCTATGGTATTGGCAGGGCGACGCTGGAAAATAGACATCTCCCTGACCGATCGCGGGAACATGCGCTTCCCGCTGATCCTGGGCCGCCGTGCCCTGCGTGGCCGTAACATTCTTGTCCACCCCGACCAGTCCTACCTGGTCAGTGACAAGCCCGACTTTGAAGGATAGACCCGATGAAAATTGCAATGCTGGCCCGCAACCCGAACCTCTATTCGCACAAGCGCCTCAAGGAGGCGGCCGAGGCGCGGGGGCACCAGCTCGACATCATCAACACGCTGCGCTGCTATATGAACATCGCGTCACGGCGGCCCGAGGTCTATTACAACGGCGAAAAGCTGGAGGGGTATGACGCGGTCATACCGCGCATCGGTGCGTCGGTTACGTTTTACGGCCTTGCCGTATTGCGCCAGTTCGAGATGCAGGGCGTCTATCCGCTGAATGAAAGTGTCGGCATTGGCCGCTCGCGCGACAAGCTGCGCTCGATGCAGTTGCTGGCGCGGGACGGGATCGGCCTGCCGGTCACCACCTTTGCCCATGACCCAAAGCAGACCGACGAAGTGCTCGAGCTTGCGGGCGGCGCACCTGTGGTGATCAAACTGCTGGAGGGTACGCAGGGCATCGGCGTGGTGCTGGCAGATACCAAACGCTCGGCCGTGTCCGTGGTCGAGGCGTTTCGCGGCGCGGGTGTGAATATCCTGCTGCAAGAGTTCATCAAGGAAGCCGGCGGCACCGACATCCGCGCGATTGTGGTAGGCGGCAAGGTGGTCGCAGCGATGAAGCGCACCGGTGCGGAAGATGATTTCCGCTCCAACCTGCACCGCGGCGGCTCGGCCAAGGTCATTAAACTCTCGCCAGAGGAACGCTCGACCGCGATCCGGTCCGCCAAATCCATGGGCCTGAATGTGTGTGGTGTGGACATGCTGCGCTCCAACCACGGCCCCGTAGTGATGGAGGTGAACTCGTCCCCCGGTCTGGAAGGCGTGGAGAACGCGACAGGGCTGGATATAGCCGGCATGATCATCGAATATCTCGAAAAGAATGCCAAACCCAACGCGACAAAGACCAAAGGCAAGGGATGACCAAACGCGAGCCGTTTGTGATTGCGGGCCAGTCTGTCGAAGCTGGCACCCGCAAGACCATCGAGATCCCCGTCAGCACCCTGTCTGACCATACCCCCGTCACCCTGTCAGCGCATATCATCCACGGTCGGCATGATGGCCCCGTGACATTTGTCAGCGCAGGCATACACGGAGACGAGGTGATCGGGGTGGAGATCGTGCGGCGCTTGCTGCGCTCGAAAAACCTCAAATCACTTAGCGGCACGCTGATCGTGGTGCCGATTGTGAACACCTTCGGGTTTCTGAACCATTCGCGCTATCTGCCCGACCGGCGCGATTTGAACCGCTGTTTTCCGGGCTCGCCGCATGGCTCTCTCGGCTCGCGGCTGGCGTATATCTTCCTCAATGAGATTGTGGCGCGGTGTACGCTCGGGATTGATTTGCACTCGGCTGCGGTCAACCGGATCAACCTGCCGCAGGTGCGCGTGTCGGCCAACAACCGTGTGACCATGAAGCTGGCGAAGGCCTTCGGCGCGCCGGTGATCCTGACCTCGGCGCTGCGCGACGGCAGCTTGCGGCAGGAGTCCAAGCGGATCGGTGTGGATGTATTGCTGTACGAAGCAGGCGAAGGCATGCGGTTTGACGAGATGTCGGTGCGCGCCGGTGTCGCAGGCATCCTGCGGGTGCTGAAGGAAACCGGCATGATGCCACGCGCGGGGATTGCAGCACCCAAGGCCGCCCCTCTGATCTGCTCGGACAGCCACTGGATGCGCGCCCCTGCGGGCGGGCTGTTGCGGATGTACAAGGCCGAGGGCGATGTGGTGGCTGAAGGCGATATTGTCGCCGCCATATCCGATCCTTTCGGCGAGGGCGAAACCGAGGTCGCCAGCAGATACGCAGGCATCATCGTGGGCCGCGCGGTTGTGCCCATTGTGCATGAGGGAGACGCGCTGTTCCATATCGCCGATGTGAAACTGGGCGACATGGCCGAGGCGGCGGTGGACGAGCTTGCCACCCAGTTGGAGGAAGCGCCGCTGTTTGACGAGGATGAGATCATCTGACCGCTTGCAGGCCCGCGCGAACCCGCTAAGCTGCCCTGATGATCACACTTCATCACCTCAACAGGTCCCGCTCGCTGCGCATTCTCTGGCTCTTGGAAGAGATAGGTGTGCCCTATGATTTTGTCCTGCACGAACGGGACAGCAAAACCAATCTGGCACCCGAGGCGTTGCTAAAAGTGCATCCGCTGGGCAAATCCCCCGTGATCGAGATGGACGGCGAGACGGTCGTGGAAAGTGCCGCGATCACCGAAGTGCTCTGCGCCCGTCATGCCCCCCACATGATCCCCGAAGCCGGAACGCCCGCGCATTTGCGCCACCTGGAGCTTATGCACTTTGCCGAAGGCTCTGCCATGACGCCGGTGCTGTTAAACCTCTATGTGGGCCGTCTGGGCGAGGCCGGCGCGCCGCTGCATCCGCGCATCCAGTCCGAACTGGACAACCACTTTGCCTATATGGAAAGCATGTTGCGCCCGTCCGGGCATTTTGTGCTCGATGACTTGTCCGCCGCCGACATCATACTCAGCTTTCCCGCGCAGATCGCCATGCGGCTGGAGCGGCGGGACGCCTATCCCAAACTGGCGGCTTTCGTAGATGCGCTGGAGGCGCGGCCAGCATATCAGCGCGCGGTCGAAAAAGGCGGCGTCTAGGCATTACGCCCCATTGCCAAGCGCGCGCAAGGCTGGCACCAAAAGCGTATGACAAACACACTCACCAGCCTTGATGGCACCCGCGCCAGCCGCCTCGCGTTTGGCACCATGCAATTCGGCGGCCGCGCAGATGCGGCCGCTTCCCGTGCGATGTTCGACGCGGCACTGAACGCAGGCATCACCCATTTCGACACCGCCCATGTCTATACCGATGGCGCGTCCGAGACCCTGCTGGGAGAGATGGTCAAGGACCACCGCGACCGGTTGATCATCGCGACCAAAGCCGCCTACAGCGGGGGTGCCGCGCCTGACAACATCCGCAGCAGTGCCGAGACTTCTTTGAAGCGCATGAAAATTGACGTGATTGATGCGCTCTACCTGCACCGCTTTGATCCTGACACGGACATGCACCTGAGCTTTGAGGCGCTGGCGGACCTGAAGGCGCGCGGGATCATCCGCCATGTGGGCATCTCGAACTTCGCCGCATGGCAGGCGGCAAAGGCTGCCCATATCGCAGGGAAGTTCGATCTGACGATCACCCTGATCCAACCAATGTATAATGTCGTAAAGCGGCAGGCGGAGGTAGAGATCCTTCCGATGGCACAAGACTATGGCATGCTCTGCGCGCCCTATTCACCACTGGGCGGCGGGCTGCTGACCGGAAAATACGCAGGCGGCGGCTCGGGTCGTCTGACCGAGGATGACCGCTACGCTGCGCGCTACCGGTTTGACTATATGCACAGCGCGGCACAGCAGCTGTCGGACATCGCTGCGCGAGAGAGCGTGCATCCTGCAACACTCGCTGTCGCATGGGCGGCCGCACATGCCACCTCCCCCACGCCCATCATCTCGGCCCGCTCGGCCGAGCAACTGGCACCGTCGCTTGCGGCACTGGATTATGAAATGTCCCCCGCACTTTATGCGGAGCTGGCCGCACTGGTCCCAGCCCCGCCTCCCGCAACAGACCGGGCAGAAGAGCAATGAACAGCGACATCATCGTCATCGGCGGCGGGATCGCCGGCCTGTCTGCCGCCGCGCGTCTGTCCGCAGATGCCACCGTGACGGTGCTTGAGATGGAGAGCGTCCCCGGCTACCACGCCTCCGGCCGCTCTGCCGCGCTGATCGAGGAGAACTACGGCGCGCCGTCGGTGCAGGCGCTGAACCGTGCGAGCATGACGCACTTCCGCGACGGCGCATACCTAACGCCGCGGGGCCTGATGATCGTGGCCGCGGCCGATGAGGAAGATGCGTTTCTGGCCGATGTCGCGCATTTGGGCGTGGAGAAAATCACCACGCGCGAGGCCGTAAAGTTCGTGCCGGTGCTGGACGAAAGCACGCTCGCCTTTGCCGGCTATCATGCAGAGGCCTATGACATAGACACCGACCGTCTGATGCAAGATTTCATCCGGACACTCCGCGCCAATGGCGGACAGATTATCACCGATGCAGTGGTGACCGGGATTCAGCAGCAGTCCAACGGCTGGCAGGTTAGCGCAGGCGACACCTATACCGCCGGTACATTGGTCAACGCGGCGGGCGCATGGGCCGATCTGGTCGCGGGTCTGGCAGGCGTGACGCCGCTTGGCATTATCCCGCACCGCCGCTCCATGGCGCGGATCGCGGCACCGGGCGGGCATGATGTGTCCAAATGGCCGATGTTCTTTGGCATCAACGAAAGCTGGTATGCGAAACCCGATGCAGGCGCGCTGCTGGTCTCTCCTGCGGAGGAGGTGGCGACCCATCCCCATGACGCCTTCGCCGATGACATGACACTGGCCGAAGGGTTGGACCGCTACCAGCAGATGGTCACTGCGCCCGTGACGCGCCCCCTCGCCACCTGGGCGGGGCTGCGCAGCTTTGCCCGCGACCGGACCCTGGTTCTGGGCCCTGATCCTCAGGTGCCGGAGTTTGTATGGTGTGCGGGTCAGGGCGGCTACGGATTCCAGACGTCGCCCGCCGCCTCTACCCTGATCGCCGATCTGGTTACTGGCCGCACGCCTGCGCTGGAGGCCTCTACCGTTGCTGCCCTGTCACCCGCGCGGTTCCACCCGTGAGCCTCCTGCCGCCCAGCGCCAGCGTCGCCCTGCCTGCAGACGGCCCCAAGCTGCACTCACCCTCGGCCGTGCGTAATACGCCCGTTATCGTGGCGCTGCTGCAAGAGGTGGCACCGGCCCAAGGCCGCGCGCTGGAGATCGCCTCGGGCACCGGTCAGCATGTAGTGGCCATGGCAACCGCCCTGCCCGCTATTACGTGGCATCCTACCGACATCGTCAATGACCGGCTGGCCAGCATCGACGCCTACGCCGCCGAAGCAGCGCTGCCCAATCTGCGCCCCGCGCAACACCTTGACGCGGCGCGGGATGGCTGGGCGGCGGAGCATGAACCCTATGATCTGATCTATTTGGGCAATCTTCTTCACCTGATTGCGACTACGGATGCGCGCGCGGTACTGGCCGGTGCCGCCGCCGCGCTGGCGCCGCAGGGCACGCTGGTGATATACGGCCCGTTTATGCGTGCAGGCATACTGACCTCCGAAGGCGACCGCAGGTTTAATACCGAACTACGCGCGGCAAACCCCGAAATCGGCTACAAGGACGATGATTGGGTCGCAGAAGTGCTGGATGCCCTCGGCTTACGCCACCGCACGGTGCGCGACATGCCGGCAAACAACATGAGCCTCATCGCCCGGAGGCACCCGCAATGAAGCTGCGCAGCGCCTTTGCCGCCCTGCTCGTCTTGGTGCTTGCAGCCTGCGCGAGCGACGCGCCGGTACCCGTTGGTGCAGTGATTGCGCCTGATTTCCGCGATGCAGATCCGGTCGATTTCGAGAGCCCCAAACCATCACGCTTTCGCGTGCATGGCATTGACGCCGCGCGCTTCCAGACGGACATAGACTGGATACAGGCGCGGCAAAGCGGTGTGAACTTCGCCTTCCTCAAGGCAACCGAGGGTGGCGACAGGCTGGACCCGATGTTCCATTCACACTGGCGGGGGGCAGGTCATGCGGGCGTGGCGCGTGGCGCCTATCATTTCTTCTATTTCTGCACCTCTCCGGAAGTGCAGGCACGTTGGTTTATCCGCAATGTACCGCGCACCAAGGGCATGATGCCCCCCGTTCTGGACATGGAGTGGAACGCCTTCTCCCCCACCTGCGCGCACCGCCGCCCCGATGCCGCGACCGTGCAGGATGAGATGCGCCGCTGGCTGCGGATCGTTGAGGCACACTATGGCCAGCGCCCGATCATCTACACCACGCCGGGCTTTTACGAGGACGCGGATCTGGGCAGTTTCAAAGGCTATGAATACTGGCTGCGCACCACCGCCAAGACCCCGCGCGAGGCCTTCCCCGGCCAAAGTTGGCGCTTCTGGCAGTATTCGGCAACCGGCCTCATCGACGGGATCGCGGGCAAGGTGGACCTGAACGCGTTTTCAGGCTCTCCTGCGGATTGGTCCGCATGGCTGGCGGCCAGAACGCATCCATAGTCTCATGAAATCCGGCCCAGCCCCATGGGCAGGATCCAGACCGACAATCGTGGGTCTTTGATGTGACATGCGGGCAGTGCGGCGCGCAATCCCTGCATCTCATGTGCTGCGCGGGTGGCGACGCATTCGATGTCGCCGTCGAAATCAGGCAAATGAAAGACCACAACCTTTCGCGTTGTGCCAAAGCGCATTTGCGTCAGGCTGATCTGCGGAGCGGCCCGATCATGGCAGGCGTCCCAGCACAGTTCGGCAACATCAGGTAGATGCCGCAGACTGTCCCAGCGGTTAAGTAAAACGATGATAACGGTGGCATCCTGCGCTTGGCTCACGCCCATAGCGGCGCGCACCTCATCCGCACGGTCTCCAATCACGGCGACTGTTGGCGCGCGCGGCGGGGACAGAGCCACGCCGACACCAAAAACCACCGCAACCATGAGGGCTGCGATGGCGATGTAATGTTTAGCCGTCCATCCGGATGGTAGCGTTCTTCGGATCATAGGGGCTGTCCTCGACAATCTCGGCATCCCACAGTTGGTCAAACATCTTGACCTTCAGCTTGGTGCCAACCACCGCGGTTTCAGGCTTTACATAGCCCATGCCGATAGATTTTCCAAAAGCAACCGAGTAGCCCCCGGAGGTCAGACGCCCGACACGGGTATCACCGTGATAGAGCACTTCTCGGCCCCACGGGTCCGCATCCTCGGGACCGTCGATCAGGAGTGTGACACATTTCACGTTGATCCCGTGATCCGCCATCGCCTGCTTGCCGTGGAAATCCTTGTTCATATCCACAAAGCGCGGCAGATCCGCCTCCAGCGGAGTCGCATCGCGACCCAGTTCTGTCCCGAAGGCGCGATAGGATTTCTCCTGCCGCAACCAGTTTTGCGCACGCGCCCCCACCAGCTTCATGCCATGATTTTCACCCGCTTTTTCCAGCAGATCGAACAGGTGGTTCTGCATCTCGATCGGGTGATGTAATTCCCAGCCCAGCTCACCGGTATAGGCCACACGGATCGCGCGCACCGGCACCATGCCCAACTCGATGTTGCGGACGGTCAGCCACGGGAAGCGCTTGTTGGACAGTACCGTTTGCGGATCGGCATCCTTGACGATCTCCTTCAGAACATCACGGGATTTCGGGCCTGCAATGGCAAAAACGCCCCATTGCGTGGTCACATCATGACACTCGATATAGCCGAATTCGGGCGCTTTATCCTCGATGGCCTTGCGTAGATAGTCACTGTCATAGGCGGTCCAGGCCCCGGCGCTCACCAGATAATACTCGTCCTGCGCAAGCCGCACGATAGTGTATTCCGTCCGCGTGGTACCAGCCCCCGTCAGCGCATACGTCAGGTTGATGCGGCCCACAGAAGGTAGCTTGTTACAGGTGAACCAGTCGAGGAATGCCGTCGCACCCGGCCCCTTCACCACATGCTTGGTGAAGGCAGTCGCATCAATCAGACCCACGCCTTCGCGGATGGCCTTTGCTTCTGCCACAGCGTATTGCCACCATCCGCCCCGGCGGAAGGACCGCGCATCATGATCGTTGAAGCCTTCGGGCGCGTAGTAATTGGGCCGCTCCCAGCCGTTCACCCAACCGAATTGCGCACCGCGCGCAGCTTGCCGGTCATAGGCGGGAGAGGTGCGCAGGGGGCGACAGGCGGGCCGTTCCTCGTCAGGGTGATGAAGGATATAGACGTGCTCATACGCCTCCTCGTTCTTGCGCGCGGCAAATTCGGTGGTCATCCAGTCGCCGTAGCGCTTGGGATCCAGCGACGCCATGTCGATCTCGGCCTCGCCGTTCACCATCAACTGCGCAAGGTAATAACCCGTACCCCCTGCTGCCGTGATCCCGAACGAGAAGCCTTCGGCCAGCCACATGTTGCGCAAACCTGGAGCAGGCCCAACCAGCGGGTTGCCATCCGGCGTATAGCAGATCGGCCCGTTGAAATCGTCCTTCAGCCCGCAATTCTCGGCGGACGGAATCCGGTGGTTCATCGCCATGTACTGATCTTCGATCCGGTCCAGATCCAACTGGAACAGATCGGCGCGGAAACTGTCCGGCACACCGTACTCAAACCGCGCAGGCGCTTTGGGTTCATACACACCCAAGATCCAGCCACCCCGCTCTTCACGTACATAGGACTGCGCGTCCGCATCGCGGATAACAGGATGCTCCACATTCCCCTCGGCGCGGAACTTCACCAGCTCGGGGTCCTGTTCCATGACGATGAACTGGTGCTCGACAGGGATCGCGGGCATCTTGATGCCAAGCATCTTTGCAGTGCGCTGCGCGTGGTTGCCGGAGGCTGTCACCACATGCTCTGCCGTGATCACCACCTGCTCGTCGGAGGGCACGAGGTTGCCCCCCTTCTCGACCATCTTGGTCACCGTCACTTCCCATGCTTCCCCGTTCCAATGGAACGCATCCGCCTGCCATTTCCGCTCGATCACCACACCACGCTGGCGCGCGCCCTTGGCCATCGCCATGGTCACGTCCGCAGGGTTAATATAGCCATCGGTGTTATGATAGAGCGCGCCCTTCAGGTCCTCGGTGCGTATCAGCGGCCATTTCGCTTTTATCTCCTCCGGTGTCATCCACTGGTACGGCACACCGCAGGTCTCGGCAGTGGAGGCATAGAGCATATACTCGTCCATCCGCTCCTGCGTCTGCGCCATGCGCAAGTTGCCCACCACGGCAAAACCCGCGTTCAGGCCGGTCTCTTCCTCCAGCGTTTTGTAGAATTTGATAGAGTAGTCGTGGATATGCGTCGTCGCAAACGACATGTTGAAATAGGGTAGCAACCCCGCCGCGTGCCAGGTGGAGCCTGACGTCAGCTCATCGCGCTCAAGCAGCATCACGTCATCCCACCCCGCGCGCGCCAGATGATAGGCAATCGAGGTTCCGACAGCACCGCCGCCAACAACCAATGCTTTAACTTGTGTTTTCATGCCACGATTCCCTTTTGCCCGCGTTTGCTCCCTTCTATCGCCGCCGCCGGAATTCCAAAGCCAAACCGCGACCGGACAGAGTAGAAAACCGACCTCACATCAAATGCTCACAAGTCCTTATTTCTTTTGGCCATAAATATCCCGGGGGGCTGCGCCTATGGCGCAGTGGGGGCTGGCCCCCACTGCGCCGCCGTCACACGCATCAGGGAAATATCTTACCCGGGTTCATGATCCCCTTTGGATCCAGCGCGCGCTTGATTGCCACCATCACATCCACTGCGCCACCCAACTCTTTGACCAGATAGGGCCGCTTGCCCTGTCCGATGCCATGCTCGCCCGTGCAGGTCCCGCCCAAAGCGATGGCGCTTTCGTTCAGCCAGCTGACATAGGTCTCCGCATTTGCAACCTCATCGGCATTGTCCATGTCCAACAACAATGAGGCATGGAAATTCCCGTCGCCTGCATGGCCCACCACCGGTGCGATTAGTCCCAGTTCGGCTGCCTTTTGATTCGCCCCAACAACCGCTTCGGCCAGTTTTGAGATCGGCACACATACATCCGTCGCCACGGCCTTGCAGCCAGGGCGCAAAGCGATCATCGCCCAATAGGCATCATGGCGCGCCTGCCACAGTTTGTTGCGCTCTTCCGCGGTGGTGGTCGCCGCATAGCCTGCCCCGCCGAAATCGGCTGCCAGCGCGCCAAAAGTCTCGGCCTGCTCCACGACACCCGCCTCCGATCCATGAAACTCCAACAGCAGCAAAGGCGTCTCGGGCAGGCTCAGCTTGGAGTAGCTGTTGACAGCTTTAACCACCAACGCATCCAGCAACTCGATCCGCGCGACGGGAAGACCGTACTGGATCACCGCCATCACAGTCTCGCAGGCTGCCTCTACGGTCGGGAAAGAGCAACTGGCCGCCGAGATCGCCTCCGGTATCCCCTGCAAACGCAACGTGACCTCCGTGATGATACCCAGTGTTCCTTCGGAGCCGACCATCAACCGCGTCAAATCATAGCCCGCCGAGGATTTGCGCGCGCGGCTGGCGGTGCGGATGACCTCGCCATCGGGCAGCACCACCTCAAGGCTCAGTACGTTGTCCTTCATCGTGCCATAGCGCACCGCGTTGGTGCCGGATGCCCGCGTAGCCGCCATGCCGCCGATGCTCGCATCCGCGCCCGGATCAATAGGAAAGAACAGCCCTTGATCGCGCAGATGGGTGTTCAACGCCATGCGCGTGACCCCCGGTTGCACGCGGCAATCCAGATCACCCGCATTGACCTCAAGAACCTTGTTCATCTGGCTCACATCAATGCTGATTCCACCCGCAGGCGCGTTCACATGCCCCTCCAGCGACGTGCCTGTTCCGAACGGAATAATCGGCACGTCGTGCGCCGCGCAGACCTTCACAATATCAGAGACTTCTTGCGTAGACTGCGCAAAGATTACCCCGTCGGGGGGCTGGTTCATGATCCATGTGGTCGTATGCGCGTGCTGTTCGCGGATCGCGGCACCGGTCTGGAAACGCTCTCCGAACTGCTGCTTGAGAATGCCCAGCGCCGCCCCGATCCCGTCCTCGTTGCGCGCCAGCGCTGTTGCCTGAACCATGCTCAATCTCCCAATGCAATGCCTTCACGGCGCGGATCCGCCCCGCCGCGCAAACGGTCGCCAATTTCAATCAGATGCAGCCCCGAGGTCAGGGCGCGCGTCTCTGTCTCATACCCGATGTCCCCCAGACCTTCGGACAAAACAACTGCGGACGTGCCTTCCTCCAGATCATAGGTGCCAAAGCGATTGACGGCATGTGGCAGTGCTGCGGCCTCCTGCGGATCCATCCCCCAGTCGATCATCGCCACCAGCGCCTGAGCAGTATAGCCGATAATCCGGCTGCCCCCCGGCGATCCGGCCACAATCACCGGTGCGCCATCCTTCATCACCATCGTCGGCGCCATAGACGAGCGCGGCCTCTTGCCGGGCTCAACCCTGTTGGCAATCGGCACGCCATCCGCGTGGCTGCGGAAGGAAAAATCAGTCAGTTCGTTATTCAGCAGAAATCCCCCCACCATCAAACGGCTGCCAAAGCCGTTCTCGATGGTCGTCGTCATGGACGCCACATTCCCCGCCGCATCGACAATCGAGATATGCGAGGTCGAGGGCAACTCTATCGCCTCGTCATCCGCCCAGTTCAACGCATGGTCAAACGCAGGGCTGCCCGCACTCACTTCGGGCAACGCATCATCCCCTGCCAGCAGCCCCGCGCGCTCCGCCAGATAGGCAGGATCGAGCAAGCCACTGACCGGCACTGGCACATAGTCGCTATCAGCCACGTAACGACCACGGTCTGCAAAGGCCAGCCGCGCGGCATCCCCCATAAGGCGGCGCACATTGATGTCCTGCGGCCCTGCGCTCAGATCATACTCCTCCAGCAGGCCCAGCGTCTGGCCCACGGCAATTGCGCCCGACGACGGTGGCCCCATACCGCAGACCTCGTGCGCGCGGTAAGTCGCGCAGACCGCGGGTCGCTCCTTGACGCGGTAAATCGCCAGATCCACCTCCGACAACACACCGGGGTTGCCCTCGGCCCCCTGGACGGTTGCCACAATGGTCCGCGCCAGATCGCCGGTGTAAAATGCACCGACACCTTCCTCGGCCAAAACACCCAGCGTTTGAGCATAAGGGCGGTTCACAATCGTCTCACCCGCCATGATGGGCCGACCTGAGGGCATGAAATAGGCGGCCGTGATATCCGAGGATGCCAACCGTTCCGCATCCTCGGCCACCAATTGCGCAAGACGCGGTGAGACCGGAAAGCCGTTTTCGGCCAGCGCGCGCGCAGGCGCCAGCAGGCTGGCCCAGTCACGGTTGCCGTAGCGCGCATGGATCTCCGCGAGCAGCGCCGGTGTCCCCGGCACGCCCACCGACCGCCCGCCAACAACCGCGTCAAAAAACTTCAGCGGCTTGCCTTCAGCATCCAGAAACAGCTGCGGCGTCACCGCCAGAGGCGCGGTTTCACGCCCGTCGAATGTGGTCAGTGCACCACTGGCCGCATCATACCAGACCAGAAACGCACCGCCCCCCAGCCCCGAGCTTTGCGGCTCAACCAGCCCCAACATCACCTGCACCGCCACCAATGCATCCGCGGCCGTACCGCCCGCCGCCAACACATCTGCTCCAGCCTTCACCGCATAGGGATTCGCTGCAACCACCATCCAGTTGTCTGCCTCCACAGGACGGCCTGCGTCTTTTATCTCGAGCGCACGCGTGATTTCAGGCGACAGGCTCTGGAAGGCCCCCGCGCTTGCCACCTCGGGAGCAACAGCATCCGCCGCCTGCTGCGCACCGGCGGCCCCCGCCAGCACTACACACACACCTGTCAAAATTCCGCGCATCGCTCTCTCCCTGCTGATCTTCATTGTGCCTTTAAACTCATCCGCGCTCTCCCCATGCGCGTACGCTGCGGTCAAAGCATCGACGGCACCACCTGATCCGGCGGACGGTGGCCGTCATCGAAAGTCTTGATATTGATGATCACCTTCTCGCCCATCTCGATCCGGCCCTCCAGCGTGGCAGAGCCCATGTGCGGCAGCAACACCACGTTGTCCAACTCGCGCAGGCGCGGGTTGATCTCGACCCCGTGCTCATACACGTCCAGCCCCGCGCCTTTCAATTCCCCGGCGCGCAGCATCCGCGTCAACGCGTTCTCGTCGATCACCTCGCCGCGACTGGTGTTCACAATCACCGCCTCCGGCTTCATCAGCTTAAGACGTCGCGCGTTCATCAGGTGAAAGGTAGAAGGCGTGTGGGGACAATTGACAGAAATCACATCCATCCGCGCCACCATCTGGTCGAGGCTCTCCCAATAGGTAGCACCCAGTTTCTCCTCGACCTCAGGGCGCAGGCGGCGGCGGTTGTGATAGTGGATCTGCATCCCGAAGGCCGCCGCGCGGCGCGCCACCGCCTGCCCGATCCGGCCCATCCCGAGGATGCCCAGACGCCGGCCCGAGATTCGTCCGCCCAGCAGCGCATTGGGCGCCCAGCCGTCCCATTGCCCTTTTTGCATCAGCGCCATGCCTTCGGGCATCCGGCGCGTTACGGCCAGCAAAAGAGCCATTGTCATGTCCGCTGTATCTTCGGTCAACACGCCGGGCGTGTTGGACACCAGAACTCCCTGCTGGCGCGCGGTCGCCACATCGATGTGATCGACACCCGCACCGTAGTTGGCAATCAGCTTGAGCCGCCCGCCAGCCTGGCTGATCAGCGCGTTGTCGATCTGGTCGGTGATTGTCGGGACCAGCACGTCGCAGGTCTTTATGGCCTCTGCCAGCTCCTGGCGCGTCATGGGCGCGTCGGTGTCACGCAGGCGCACATCGAACAACTCGGCCAGCCGGGTCTCCACGACCTCCGGCAACCGTCGCGTGACTACAACACTCAGCTGTTGTTTTGGCATAATTCAATCTCCGGTCTTGGCGGTGGCAAAATGTAGGGGCATGGTGAACCAGTAAGCGACGGGGCACAAGAACTCCGCGCTGCTCAAGAGCAAGACGACAGCAATAAATTCAGTGCAGGCAGCACATCATGAACAAATTGAAATTGCGCAAGCTGGGCGCAGGGATATTCGGCGCGCTTGCCGTTATCCTGACCACCAGCTTTGCCACTCCCGTCCTTGCACAGGACACCGGCGCGCCCGATGACGCGGCGCTGTCGCAGGAAGAAGATGATTCCGGCAAAGTCACGAACCGCCCGATTCCGCGTTTCGTCTCGATGAAAGCCGCCGAAGGCAACGTGCGGCGCGGCCCGTCGCTCACCCATAGGATCGACTGGGTGTTCAAACGCCGCGACATGCCACTGCGCATCACCGCCGAGCACGGCCATTGGCGCCGCGTCGAAGACCGCGACGGCATGGGCGGCTGGGTCCACTACTCACTCCTGTCCGGTACCCGTACGGTGCTGGTGGAGAAAGACATGCTTACGTTGCATGCCCGTCCCGATCCCGCAGCCCCCGTGGTCGCCGCACTGGAGCTGGGCGTGGTTGCGCGCGTCAGTGAATGTAATCTTGAATGGTGCGAGCTGCGCTCAGGCGGGTTCAAGGGCTGGGCGCCCAAGGCGCGCCTTTGGGGTGTTCAATCCGGCGAAGTGTTTGACTGATTGCACGGCGCTACCTTTCGGATCATGCTGGACATTCCCTGCCTGATCCCGAGGACCACACATAATGCACTCTGTTTTCTATGATCGTTTCGGTACCGCCGCCGACGTCCTGACGCTCGCGACCTTTGACACCCCCTCACCGGCCGCAGGCGAAGTCACGGTGCGGCTGGCCTTTTCCGGTGCGAACCCCTCCGATATCAAGGCCCGCGCAGGCAGCAGGCCGGGCGTGTTGAAACCCGCTTTTCCACAGATCATTCCGCACAGCGACGGCGCAGGCGTGATCGAGACCGTTGGCGAGGGTGTAGACTCTGCCCGCATCGGCACCCGCGTCTGGATCTGGAACGGACAGTGGCAACGCCCCTTCGGCACCGCTTCCACCCACATCACCTTGCCAGCCGAACAAGCTGTGGCTCTGCCCGACTGCGTCAGTTTCGAGACAGGCGCGATCCTCGGTATCCCCGGACTGACAGCCGCCGAAGCGGTTTTCGGCGGCGGCGATGTGACAGGGCAAACCCTGCTGGTATCGGGCGCTGGTGGCACAGTGGGCTATCTGGCGTTACAACTGGCCGTATGGGGCGGCGCGCGCGTGATAGCCACCTGCAGCCCGCGCGACACTGCGCGCGTGACCGCCGCAGGCGCGCACACCGTGCTGGATTACACTGCCGACACGCTGGCCGCCGATATCCTCGCCGCCAATGACGGCGCGCCTGTAGACCGAATTCTGGAGGTCGAGTTCGGCGCGAATGTCGCCATGAACGCGGAGGTGATCGCACCCAACGGCACCATCGCCGCCTATGGCTCGCAGATCGAGATGTCGCCCGTCCTGCCCTTCGGCCCGCTCCTGTTCAAGGCCGCGACGCTGGACATCATTCTAATCTACCTACTGCCGATTGCGCAGCGTTTTGAGCGGATCACACAGCTGCACAATGCGCTGGTGGCCGGTGCGTTGGTCTGTCCGGTCGAGACCGTCTATCCGATGGCCGATTGTGCGTCCGCTCATGAGGCTGTGCTCAAAGGCGCTCGCGCCGGGGCGATATTGATCGACTGCAGCTAGGCTGCCACGCAGCGAATTGCATCACAGGCGGCGGGGTCCTAGACTTCCGAGGATATAGCTTCTTCATTATCCCTCAAGTCTCATTCCCGCCTCCTGATTTAACGGAATTTCGCATGCGCCTTATCGCCCTCCTGATCTGTCTGCTCTGTCCCCTAGCCGCACAGGCACAAACTGATGGCCAGCCTTCGGGCACCATTACCATCGCGGACAGCGTCACACAGGATGCGGCCATCGCCAATCGCATCCGCGCCATTCTGGCGGAATTGGACGGGTTTGAAGAAATAACCGTCACCGTCAGCTCGGGCATCGTAACCTTTCGTGGCAGCACGTTGGATCTGCCGACCGCGCAGCGCCTGAATGAACTGGCCGGCCGCGTCGAAGGCGTGGTTGCCATCGAGAACGAAGTGACCGAGACGACCGATGTGGTGCGCCGGCTCAATCCGGCCGTCGAACGGTTCAAAGTGCGCGGCCAGCAGATCATCGCCTTCATGCCGCTGGCGCTGATCGCGCTGTCGCTGTTTGCCATTATTGTCGTGCTGGGATTCGCCATCGCGCGCCGTAAACAGCCCTGGGACCGTCTGGCACCCAACGCTTTTATCGCGGACATCTACCGCCAGATCCTGCGGCTGGTTTTCGTGATCGGCGGGCTGGTCGTGGCGCTGGATATCGTGAACGCCACCGCGCTGCTTTCGGGTATTCTGGGCGCTGCAGGCATCGTCGGCCTTGCCATCGGCTTTGCGGTCCGCGACACAGTTGAGAACTTCATCGCCTCCATCATGCTGTCCATCCGCCAGCCCTTCCGCCCCAATGACACGGTCGAGATCGAGGGCGACACCGGCAAGGTGATCCGCCTGACCTCCCGCGCGACCATTCTGCTCAGCTTTGACGGAAACCACATCCGCATCCCCAATTCGATCGTGTTCAAAAGCCGGATCGTGAATTTCAGCCGCAACGCCGAACGACGCTTCACCTTCGAACTGGGCGTTGCTGCCGATGCCGATCTCGCACAGGCACAATCACTTGCACTGAGCACACTCGAGCAACTGCCCTTTGTGCTGAAAGACCCCCAGGCATCAGTCTGGATCGAGGCTGTCGGTGACAGCTCGGTCGTAATGGGGATGGCCGCATGGATCGACCAGAACGACACAAACATCGTGCTGGCTCGCTCCGAGGCGATTCGGCTGGTACAGGCCGCCTATGACACCGCAGGCGTCGCCGCCGCCGCACCTGCCTACCGCGTGCTAATGGAGAGTACTGCGCCTGCCACCGTGGAAAGCGACAGGCCTCATGGCGCAGAGAGGAAACAACCTGACTCAGAGCCCGCACCGGTGCAAGATGTCGATGCAGCAGAGGACGAACAACTCAGCCGCATCGTCGATCAGGAACGCGCTGAAAAGCATACCGATTTGCTGCGTACAAACGCAGATCAGGAATAAAGCGAAGTTTAGCAAATTTATGACGGATAAGGCTTGCACCCCGCGCAAACCCGTCCTATCTACCAGCGCACGTTGGGATGTAGCCAAGTGGTAAGGCAACTGTTTTTGGTACAGTGTACCGTAGGTTCGAATCCTACCATCCCAGCCACTTCACCAGACTAAGTAATGCAAGAACCCGGAGCACCCGCTTCCGGAGTTATCGCCCCACTGGCGTGTCAGTTCAATCATATCCGCAACCAAGCATTCTTCGTCAGCACGACCATGTGGCAATCGAAGCTGTGTGGACCAGTGCTGACCGAGAACGCGGCAAACCCGCCGCTCAGAAACCTTGAACTAGCTGCGAACATGATTGATGCAGGCCCGCCTACGCAAGGGGCTCAGAAGTTTCCCGATGCGGCCTCCTTCAAGATCAACTTGTCCAGTGTCAGGTCAGATACCGCACTCCGAAGGCGCTCATTCTCTTTTTGTAGCCGCTTCAGTTCCTTGAGTTGTTCCGTGCCCATTCCGCCATACTTGTTCTTCCAGCGATAATAGGTTTGTTCGGTCACACTGATCTGTCTGATCGCATCAATCCGAGACATGCCTTGTCCCATCAGAACTTCAACCTGCCGTAACTTCACGACTATCTCTTCGGGCTTGGGTCTCTTAATCGCCATCTCTGGTCCTCCGCTTTCCTAACTATAGGGGCGGACCACTTAAAAGGGGGAGGCTCACGGTCTGGCCGTCGTCATTTCCCAAGATGCTTGCCATCGGCGGGGCGCTCTTCTCCATCCTCGTTCTGATTGCTCCCCACAAACCAAAGGATGATCCTGATATCGATTTGTCGCAGATGTCTGAATACAACTACGGGCAGGCGATCGCACTGCTCGGCATTATGTGGGTCTACGCTTTCATGCTCTTGCGGCTGGGGTTTCTGGCTTCGACGTTCCTGTTTTTGATGCTCGGCAGCCTCGTTCTGGGAGAGAGGCGGTGGGTGGCCGTGATCTTTGCATCCAGCATCGCAATCGTCAGTATCTGGTATCTGGTATCTGGTGCAGGAAGTGCTTGGTATCTTCCTGCGTTCTCTGCCTGCCATTATGGGAAATTAAGCCCTGATCGAAGGTCTACTGACAGGTCTTTCGCACGCTTTTTTGTTCACAAATATCGCCATGGTCATCGGTGGATGCCTGATAGGCACCTTCATCGGGATGCTGCCCGGTCTGGGGTCGATGTCGATCATCGCCATTATGATCACGATCGGTGATCCTGCCGCGGCGCTGATCCGGTTGGCAGGTGTTTATTACGGTGCCATCTTCGGCGGATCGACATCGTCGATCCTGATCAATGCCCCGGATGTGGCCTCGACGGTCGCTTCCAGTTTCGATGGCTATCCGATGGCACGTCAAGGGATGGCCGGCAAGGCGTTGACGATCGCGGCCATCGCCAGTTTCACAGGGGGCACGATCGGTGCTTTCCTGCTCATGACTTTCGCGCCAATGCTGGCGTCGGTTGCGCTGCTGTTTCATTCTGCTGAGTACTTCGCGCTCATGATCGTCGGTCTTTTAGCGATTGCAGCCTTTGCAGGGACCGGAAACGTTACCAAAGCGATTCTGATGACAGTTGCTGGATTAATGCTGGCGACCGTTGGAACATCAGCATTGTTCAACGCACCGCGCTTTACCGGCGGCATCATGGATGCTGCAATCGGGGATCGGTTTCATCACGCTCGCCATGGCTATGTTCGCCTTGCCAGAGGCACTTTATCTGGTGCTCGACCCTGAACGGTCGAAGCGTTCAGGAGACAGCGGAAAGATCACAAACCTGCGTATCACCCGTTCAGAAGCGCGCCAGATCGCGCCCGTCATCGGACGTCAGTTGATACAAGTTTTTTTCATCGGTGTCCTGCCGGGTGCGGGTGCTACGATTGCTTCGTTCCTGGGTTACGCCGTCGAACGCAATATCGCCTCTGCCGAAGATCAAAAGATGTTCGGCAAGGGCTCTATCAAAGGGCTGGCCGCACCTGAAAGTGCCAACAATACTGCAGCTACCGGATCGTTTGTGCCGTTGCGGACGCTTGGTATACTAGGTGTTTGATCCCACGGTTTGATGGTGCGATCCTTTCGATGTACTTGGGCAACCTTGTATTGCTCTTCCTGAACCTGCCACTAACCCCCTACATAGCCAAAACCCTTTCTGCGCCACGCAACTCCCTGATTCCGTTCATTTTTTTCACTCTGATGGGGCCTATATAGGGCAAAACAACTCAACCGAACTGTTGTTGCTGGTAGGTTTCGGTGTTCTCGCCACGATCCTGAAATTTGCCGGCTTCCCACTTCCACCTCTTCTGATCGGGTTTATTCTGGGCGGTATGCTGGAAGATAATTTTGCACGCTCCATGCAGCTTTATGACGGCATCAGCTTCATCTGGGAACGTCACATGACGATGGGCCTTTTAATCCTCGCGGTGATCCTCGTCATACTGCCCGGACTGCGCAACCTGCGCCTGCGTGCGAAACAGCGCCTCTGCGCCGGATTGAGGATGTTTTGGACTGTTCCGAAATCCTCATTCTTGGTGCGAGTGTGTCCTACCGAGTAGCGTTCAACAAACGCGCCTTTTTCGAATACGGGAAAACCCCATCATTTGACGCTGCCAAATACCCCGTTCAAAACCTAAGCAATTGTTGGGGGGTTACGGCACTTCTGATTATCCCGGACATTCGTGCAAGCCGCAGCATCGGTCACCTGGGGCTCAAACCCGCCATCCACCGCACCCTCCACGAAAGTCCGGTTTCCCGTTTTAGATCAATGTCGCGACACAAGTCGCAAAATCATCTGACGTTCAACACATCTGCCGTCCGGCTCTTTCACCGGAACGCAGGCCCGTGCGACCAGACGGTCAGCGAATGGCGCACGCCACTGCGCACCGGTGTCACCTGATGCAGCGTAAAGCTAGGGAACACGGTCACACAGCCCTGCGCCCGACTGGCCTCCAGCACCTGTGCACCGGGCATCACCTCTAACGTGCCGCCCTCATAGTCGCCCGACGGCGACAGTTGAAGCACCAGCGTCAGCTTGCGCCTGGCCGAAATCGGCCCGCCGCCAATGTCCGAATGCCACACGAAATGCCCCGCAGCGGTGGCGCGGTAGATCGCCACCTGCGGGCTTTCCTCAAAGGCCGTCAGATCAAAGCCAAAGTGATCGCGGTTCGCCACCCGCACCAGATCAATCAGCCGGTCCATCACCCAGCCCAGCCCGTCCACCTCGTCAGTCCAAACCAGATCGGCGCTGCGCATGTTGTGGTCGCGGTTGCGCCCCACCAGCAGCGCCGGATCGGTGGGGGCTTGGGATACGGCGGCCACAATCGCGTCGCATTCCCCGACGCTAAAGGCTTCGGGCATTGCATGCATGGACATCATTATTCGGGTCTTTCAGACAAGGACACTCCGGCCTCAAGCCACCCGAACGGGGGGCAAGCGACCGGTAGCGCAACATAGCACCGCGCCGCGCTCTTGTCTGAAAATTCAATCGTCCCGATGGTGCGCGGCAGGCGAAATCTTGCGCGTCTTGGGGGCCTTTGCTTATGTGGAACCTCACACGGTTTTGACACGGCGCGGCGCATTTTCTGAACCCTATCAGCGGGCGGCGTGACGCAATACTCGCGCAAACGTCAAGCATTTCAGCCCCAAACCGGACCTTGGTCGCGCGGTCTGCGAAGGTCTGCACAGCGGACAAAGTCGGCCTCAATCATCGCTCACACCCCGCTTGGTGCGTTTGATACATAAGGCCGCAGAAGTCCGCATCCATGCTGTTTGATAGCCGCCACGCCAAAACCTTGCGGCTGTGCCAATCCATGATCGCCACGAGATACAGAAAGCCACGTCGCATGGGGATATAGGTGATATCTGCGCACCAGACCCTGGTTCGGGTGGTCGATGATCACGTTTCTCAGCAAGTACGGCCAGATTTTGTGTTGCGGGTGTTTCTTGCTCGTGTTGGGCTCTTGATCCCCTCTCGTGCATCGCCATGCGATACCCCGTCAGGCAGTGTATCGGGACCAAACGAATGAGACGCATCAGGCGCCGGACCCGATGGCGGCCACATTGGTGATTGTTGCGCTTCGTGTAACGCGCCATCTGACGCGAACCATACCAAGGTGTTTCGAGGAACTGCTTGTCAATTATTTCCATAAAACGCAGGTTCTCGGCGCTTTCGCCGACAGGCTGATCGTAAAGCCGCAACCGCGACAGCTGTAACAGTTAGCACTGTTTACGCACGCTTAACTTATGATCCTGCCTGGCTCACCATTTTTTGTCCCGTTGACCGGCAGTGCCTTGCCAGAGGCAAGGTCACGAGAGGGGCGCGTCCCGAGCAACTGGTGCGAGGCATCCACTGCCCGGCAGGCGCATGCGCAGCATGCTGCCGAGAGGGGGCTAAAAATTCCGTTCCACAACAAGCTGGCCGATCTTGGAATGCAGTTTGTCGACATCAGCGGCACTGACCCGTTCAGGCGGTGACCCTTTGCGGGGAAAGGCCGTCGCCATATTCTCTATCGCCGCGCGTTTCCACGTCCCGATCTGCGTCGGATGCACGCCGTACTTCTTGGATAACTCGGCCAACGTTAGCTCCTCACGGATCGCTTCAAGCGCAACCTTGGCTTTGAATTCGGGCGAATGGTTCTTTCGTTTCTTCATCTTGGATCGTCACTTTCTTCATGCGATCCACCTTAACAACTGGTCCGAAATTCCGCGACCACCTCTCACCAAATTCGGCGACCCTTCCGCGAAGACCATTGATGAGCTGAGTACGTTGGCGAACCAAGAGGTTCCGCGCTCGGTGGACTAAAAATAAGGATTGTTTTTCGACGGTCTTGTTTGCCACAAACCGCATTGTTGGACGGGTAACTGCCTCACAAAGGGCCTCCGCATCAATCGCGTCAGACATGCCCCTTTTCACGTGTGACTTCACATAGAGCGGTGGGATCAGCGGAACCTCATGGTCAAACTTCGTCAGCTCGCGTGCCAAATGATGGGCGCTGTTGCAAGCCTCCATACCAATCAAGCAAGGTTCGATCTTGGAGAAGAAAGATAACGACTGCGCCCGTCTCAAAGGTCGATTGAAGGCGACCTCGTCGTCTTGTGTAATCGCATGAACTTGAAAACCGTTCTTGGCCAAACTCTCGCAGATTGCTGGGCAATCAACTGCCGTTCAGTGGATCAAGGCCGATTGTGGCCACTTGCATTGGGTGGCTCCTCCTATAAGCAGATATGGACATCTGCAGTATGGCGCATTGCGACGCCGATTGGAGCAGGAGCCATCCACCCCAACATGAATCCGCCCAACCTACTAAGCGACGGGTATAACCCTCCGTGCGCACATCTGAGGAGGGAATAAACTGACCAAGATCGCTTCGCACACACTTAGCGACGCCAACAATCCCGCTCAAAGGCGGTGGTTGTAAGCAGAGCGTTGACCAGTTCTTGGGTGCGCCCTGCCTATTCAACCAACATGTGCGTCATGCTACAGCGCGCGACAGCCTCCTGTAACTCCCGCGACGCGGCGTCGAGGATCGAGTCTTCGTCCAGGTCGGTCTTGCGGTGCCGTATGCGGATGTCTCCGTTGACGATCACGGTATCTACGTCTGCTGCGTTCGCAAACTGCGCCACGGTCGTCATCGGCATCATCGGCGGGTAGAGATGCGGCTTTCGGCGGTCGAGCATAACGATATCTGCCTTTTTGCCCGGTTCAAGTGAACCCAGATCATCCTCCAACCCAATAGCCTTTGCCGCGTGGATCGTACACATCTCCAGAACGTCGAGCGGCATCATCACTTCGGGATCACGGAAATGGCGGCGGTGGTAGTGCAAACATTGGGCCATGTGGCGGAACATGTCATAGCCCCGATCCGGGGCTGCCGCATCTGACCCCAAAGCGACGTTGACGCCCATTTCGCGCAGCTCCGGCGCGGGGCAGCGGCCGAGGACAGACATGATCGCTGAGGGGTTATGCACAATCGTCGCGCCACTGCGCTTCGCGGCGGCCATATCTTCTGGAGTGAGGTCGACCGAGTGGGAGAGATAGGCCCAAGGGCCGAGGATTCCGAGCTCTTCGGCCAGTGCAATGGAGCCTTCGCGGTGGCCGTCTTGGGTAAACAGCAGCCCGTACTTTTCGCGCAGATCCATCGCAGCGCGACACATCTGGCGGATTTCATCTGGTTCTTGGGCGACATCAGCAGGTGAATAGACCGGCATGATAAGACAGATGCCGGTGCCCTCCCCCAACAGATCGCCATGCGCCTCGGCCAACCGTCCGCATACTCGAAGCTGGGCCTCAAATGTCAGGGTGACATCCCGGCTAAGGTCAAGACTGCGGTAGGTCTTGGGGAAAGGCCGTCGGTTCAGCCCAACTGCAAGCATGGTGCGGATGCCGATCTCTCGCGTGGCGGCGCAATGCAGGTCGCCTGCCTCTGTTGTATCGGTCCGGTAATGGTCGGCTCCGCCTCCGAGCAGCATGGTGCAAGTGGTGATCCCCGCCTTGAGCCGCTCCAAACCGGAAAGCCGGGCTTCGGCCTGCCAGAATTCAGGAGTGGACCCGCGCGTGTAGATGTCTTCGCACGCCTTAAACCACGCTTCACCGTCTCCCCCACCAAGGTTGCGTGTCAGGCCATGTCCGGCATGGGCATGGCTGTCGATCAATCCCGGCAGGGTGATCATATCCGCCCCCTCGATCCGCTCCGCCCCCTCGGGCACCGCCATCTCGTCGGCCGGACCAACGGCGGTGATGCGATCATTCTCGAAAATGATCGTCGCGTTCTCAATCACTCTCCGAGCAGGGTCCATCGTGATTGCGGTGGTGTTGGTAATCGCACGGACAGTCATTCTTAATCCCCGCGCAAGGCTGTGCCGAGGACATCGTCCTGCAAGGTGTTGCCTTCATTTGACGTTTCCAGTTTCAATGTTCTTTCTGCTTCCTGCAGGTGTTCGTCCATCGCTGTTTTGGCGGTATCGAAATCCCCATCGGCCAGCGCGGCGACGATGGCGGCATGTTCATCCGGGCCACAGTGCGTGTCGCATTTCGGCTGGAACACCGCCGTGACCAAGGTGCTCTTTGATACAAGGTCGCGCAGGATATCGGCAAGCAAGGGCGAGGCCGCGAGTTCGGCCAACAACATGTGAAAGGCACCAGAAAGACGGATGATCCGGGCGGTGTCCCCCTCAGCTAAGGCTTCGCGTTCCTCGGCAATATGAGTTTCGAGTGCCGTCAGCTTGTCTTTGGCGCCATGCTTCTTGAGCGCATCAATAACGCCCCGTTCGACCACACGCCGCGTGAAGAAAACATCACGGGCTTCTTCGACCGAAGGCGTGGTCACAAAGGCCCCCCGATTCGGGATGTGACTGACCAACCCGTCGTGGGTCAGCTGGTCCAACGCCCGGCGGATTCTCGGACGACTCACGCCAAAGATTTCACACAGCCGCTCCTCTTTCAGGCGGGTGCCGGGTGGCAGACGGCGTTCTGCGATCGATTTCCAGATCCGTTCATAGATCTGCTTTTCCGTGAGTTTGGTTTCCGGCAACTGCTTATCCCCACCCATAACTTTTCTGCTCATACCTTGTGCAACAGTCGCCGAAACGGCACCGGAAGTGCAAGCATTTAATGTTTGCAAAAATTGTTAACAATAATTGTAGACATAAAAATCAAATTATGCCAGCTTTTCCTCAGTTGCTGAATTGCAGGCCCCTCGAGCCCGCTTAGCGACAGAAACAGGGAGACAACAATGACACCGCGCAACCTATTACTCACTGCTACCTCGGCACTGGCGCTGGCCTTTGCTGGCGGCGCTCAGGCCGAAACGTTCAGGCTGGGCACAAATGGCGACCTTTACGGCCTTGACCCGCATTCGATGACGGACAGCTTTACCGTCTCGTTCCTCAACCATGTCTATGAGGCGTTGGTGCGCTATGATGCGGACCTCAAGATTGAGCCAGCCTTGGCGACAAGCTGGGAGCAGATCGACGAGACCACCGTGCGCTATACGCTGCGCGAAGGGATCAAGTTCCACGACGGTCAGGACTTCTCGGCAGAGGATGTGGTGGCATCGGTTAAGCGCGCGGCGCATGAAGACTCACCTATTCGCGGCAATATCGCCGGGCTGGTCGATGCCAAGATGGTCGATGAGATGACCGTTGACCTGATGCTCGATGGGCCAAACCCACTGCTTAACAACTTCCTGACCAACGTCCTGATTTTTGACAGCAGCTGGCTGGAAGAGCATAACGCGCTGGACCCAATTGACGCGCAAAAGGGCGAAGAGGGCTACACCACGTCGAACGCCAATGGCACCGGTCCCTTCCGCTTTGAATCCCGCACGCCTGACGCGCAGACCGTCCTGACCGTCAACAACGAGTGGTGGGACGACCCGCAGCACAACCTAACCCGCATCGAGCTGAACCCGATCAACTCCGACGCGACCCGCGTGGCGGCGATGCTCTCGGGCGAACTGAGCGCTTTCAGAAGGTTTGATACCGCCCTTTTTTCCGAGGCAATAAAATCAGACACTTACAGGGCGGAAATTTCAGAGGGTTTGATACCTTTGAGCCAATATCAGGCCATTTGGTCTACCGGTTGAAAACTTTATTCAATAAAATCAATGGTGATTTTGAGCGGTCGTGGTGGAAAAACACCATACGCTAGGGGCAATAGATGGCTATTTGGTTTCCGCTTTTTCATCTCGCAACCGATGAAAGCGATCCATCAGAATTTCGCCTGAGCGCTCTTTACTGGAAGCGGCCCATGTCAACAATTCCTGTCGGGTAATGCCACGCTTTGCGAGTGCTTTGGCAGCTTCGCCGGTATCGTGACCAATACTTATTGCCCACTCCTCGGGCGTCATACCAAGTATTTCTTCGTTGTTTGAAAATTGACGCTCTCCACTCGACTGATAACGGAGCAGCGTCTCGAAATACGTCAGAGCAGTTTTTGTTGCTGCCATTTGAACAAGTAAATCAACTCCCTCTCCTGAGAAGTCTTCGCCAAGCACAAGCCAATCCAGCGAGACCCCCAGCCCCTTAGATAGGCTGATCAGTGCGTCATATCCGGGTAAGCTGGCATTGCTGCGGAGCATGTATTTATCGAGGGTTCTCTTTGGCAAACCGGTCCGCTCAGCCATGTCCGCGACAGTGAAACCGTTGTCGTCTCGAATGGCACGAAGACGGGATGCAATATCCTGTGTCATCAATAAATCCTTGCTATTACCCAAATTGGGTTTATCATATACCCAAATGTTAGTATCTCTCACAATCTAAAGGGTAAGCGCAAAGATGGCGAACGTCCAGAAAAACAGCGATATACGCGCGCAATTCGTCCAAAAAGGAACCAGTTTTCACGCTTGGTGCAAGCAGAATGACATAGATCCTCACAATGCTCGCAAAGCTGTATTGGGCATATGGACTGGCCCCAAGGCCACAAAAATTCTAGACAAAATCGCTGTAGAATTGGACCACGAGGCAACATGATCCGCGTCACACAAGTTTGCGGTATCGGCAGCATACCATCCTGTCGCAAGAATGCCGGAAACTGGCTCAAACGGAATGGCGTCACGACTTGGACCGTCAAAAGTGAGGGCGGTCCATGCGAGATATTTCATTTGTCAGACCTTCCTGAGCCGGAGCGCCTTGCGGTGATCGAGCGTGAGCTGGCTACAGCGGGCCTCGAAATGGGCCAGTATGACGAGGCTGCACATAAAGAATACCTCGCAGCCCCGACGTCTATCCGTTCAAAAGCTGAGAAGCGCGCGGCGTTCGTGCGGGAGCTTTTGATCATGGGACCAGACACCGGCTGGAGTGACCGCCTCAAAGCTCTGCGCAAGAAATTTGGCGATGCTGTGCCCTCAAAAATGACATTGAAGCGCTATTTAACAGCCGTTAAAGGCGTCGATCCCGTCAATTTCGCCCCTACACTTATGCCCGGTTATCAGACAACCGGTGCGCCACGTTCAGACGTGGATGATAATGCATGGTCGCTCTTTATGACCATCATTCGGGATGCAGCACCTACATTCCCTCTCAAACAGGCATGGCGTGATGTGCGCGATATCGCGGCGTCAAAAGGCTGGGCTTGGCCGTCCTATCTTACGGCCTACAGGCGGTGGGCGGCTTTGCCTGTAGCGCAACAGCGTGCTGCCCGGTACGGCAAGACAGAAACAGCAAAGACGCTGACACAGCCTGTCCTGCGCGATAAAACCACGTTGCGAGTGCTGGAATGTGTCTCATTGGATGGCCGCACACAGGACTATTGGACGGATATGGGCGACGGAAAGCCCGTGCGCCTGACGATGATCGCCTTGATCGACGTGGCGTCGAATTTCGTGCTCGGCTATGAGCTTGTACCGTCCGAGAATGCAGTTTCAACCGCCCGTTTGGTCCGCAGAGTATGCGCAAAATACGGTATCTTTGACATGCTCTATACCGACAACGGTTCAGCATTTGCAGGGCATTTGATTGCGGGCGGTGTGGATCACAAGTTTCGCAACGCCGCAACGAATACTGGCCTGCGGCCCTTGGGTATCTGTCACCATCTGGGGATAGACCTCAAGTTTGCGCTGCCGGGAAATGCTCAGGCAAAAATAGCAGAGCGAGTATTCGCCACACTGTCCCGGTGCCTCGATGATCGTCCTGAGTTCCAGATGGCACACGCGGGCCACAATCCCGGCGCGTCTCCGAGTGCAGGAATTGTCCCTGTACCACTTGAAAAGGTGGAACATTTGGTTGACCGAGAGATAGAACGGTACAATCTTGAAACTGGTAGACGTAGCCAAGGTGCGAACGGGCGGTCCTATCAAGGCGTCTTCAACGCGGGCTATTCTGAGCGCACTCCAAGGCGCATGACAGAGCGGCAAGTGTACCTCGCAAGCCTTATGTACAAGCCCGTCGCGGTAAACCGCGATGGCCGCGTCATGGTGAATGGCTGGGTTTATGGTGACTATTCGACCATGGCTGACCTGTTGCCCTACCACGGCAGAGGGCAGCGAGTGTTGCTTGGTCGCAATCCCGACGATCTGTCTGCACCGGCTATCGCCTTTGACGAAAATCTCAATCTGATCTGCGAGGACATCACCCCCGTGAAACGCGGTGCCTACATGAGCGTTGAGGGCATCCGAGATGCAGCACGCAACCGCAAATGGGCGACCAATGCAACGGCAGAGGCAGAGCGCGCCAACGGCTATTTGTCAGATGCGGAGCTGGCAGCCGCGCTCGCAACGCTGGATATTCCAGAAATGAATGATCAGCCCTTGCCCACTGCAAAGGTAGTCGGTGCGCGTTTTGGTTCGCCACTACGCGAGGCCAAAACCACCGCAAAAACAGAGTTTACCGAAATTCCGGCACGGTTTCGCGCAAATCGCGATGCTGCTGTAGCGGAGAAACTGGCGAAAAGCCGGTAAGTGGCAAGGGGAGTGCTTCAACCACTCCCCAAGCCGATCACCGTGGGCAAGCCCACTATTGAACGGAGACCAGAATGGCACAGATACTGAGACTTGCCAATGAAAACGAAGATTGGCGCGATCCGAAAGAATGGGTTGAGACCCAGACGCACTCCGAGATTGTATCCTCATTGGATAAGGTGCGCGCCCGAGACGGCTTTTGCGCAACCGTTATCGCAGGCGCACCCGGCATTGGCAAAACCCTTGCCGTCGAGGGGTATTGCTTGGATATGGGCCTCAATGGGTACTATCACCGGGCAGTAAAGGGCGAAGGTACAGCGTGGCAGCTTGCAACCGCACTCATGAAGCGGTTTGACAGCAGTCCGATGGGAATGAGCCTTGGGGACGCGCGGGACAGAATTGCTGACTGGATTGGCCCCAAGGCCCTGTTAGTGTTTGATGAGGCTCAATTCTTTATCCAGCGCAACCGCAAAACGGGCGTCAAGGATGAGGTGTTTGAATGGGCGCGCGGCCTTGCCGAAACCGCCCAATGCAACCTTGCCTTTTGTGGTGATCTTTCAATCGTCCGGACTGTCGCGGAATACCCGATGCTTCAAAGCCGGGTGCGGTATCCAGTGATTGTTCGCTCTGTACCAGAAACGGACGTGCGCGCCGTTGCTTCTGGTACTGGCTTCGATGTGCCGGACTGTCTGCGGATTTTGCTGGCGGTTTCGACTTTGCCGGGTGGGCTACGCAATGTCGAGAGCGTTCTTCACGAAGCTGCGGCCTTTGCAGGCAGTGACCAGCGCGAGGCGGCTCATCTGAGGGCGGCGGTCCATGATCTTAAATTGACTTTGAAAGGTGGGTTCTAATGGGCGTTCTCAAGATATCGGTCCCGGTACCGGACAGGGTTATGTCCTTTTTCTCCAACCGCAATGTGATGGTTACTCCGGTCTCACAGCAAGAAACGGAGCAATTGGCGGCGGCGATGGGCGGCGTGGAAGACTTCGTCAGTGAGCAAAGCAGTGCGACTGCATTGCAGCAAATTCAGTACATCCGCACCGTGCTGGGCCGTTCCGCCCTTGTTGTGCGCACAGATGATCAGCCGAAAGGACCTATGCAATGACCTATGAACCCCAATGGCTATCAGATCAAACCGACGAAACGCCGGTAGTGCAAGTCGCACGCGGGCCTGAAATCATCGGCAAGCAAACCGTAAACTTCGTGCTGACTGTTGATCAGTGCAGCGCATTGTCCGAGGCGGCAGGCGAGGTTGAGTATGTGCTCAATAACGCCGCTGCGATTTTCGAAATGCTCCAACTGGCCATAGTGAACGGGCAGGATGATGCTGGTATCACCGCCACGATGGAGTTTTCAGCAAAGGCCCTACGCCGGTTTGCCGAAAACGAAGGCCAGCAAATCGGCCGGCTGGATACGAACCTGCGCGCGATCCTGAGCGAAGCGGCGAAGAGGGAGCTGGCACAATGACCATATCCACCAAACAAAAGGCGATCCTGCATGTCGCCAAGGGCAAGCTGGGGCTATCGGATGCTGAGTATCGCGGTGCTTTGATCCATGTCGCGGGTGTGACCAGCTCGACAGAGCTGGACAAGGCGGGCTTCGAGGCGCTCATGGGCTTTTTCGAGTATCTGGGGTTCCAGCCGCTGACGCGGCAAGGGCAGGACTACGGCGACCGGCCCGGAATGGCGAGCTATGCTCAGCTTGAGCTGATCCGCGTGATCTGGATGGAGCACACGGACCACCGCGACGAGGACGCACTCAACAAATGGCTGTTGCGGACCTTCAAGGTCTCCAGCCTGCGCTTCCTCAAAAAGGATGAAGCGCAAAAGGCAATCACGGCGCTAAAGGCGATGAAATCGCGGGCCGCATAGTCTCACACGACACCATTCATCCTGACGGGCGGCGCGCATGTGCCGCCCGTTTTTCGTCCCAAGCTCAGAATGAGCCACACAGGACCACCACAACCCGCCAAGCCTCAAGGGGTGGCAAAAGAGCGAGACGGGTATTTAATGGGTATTTAACGGCGCTCCCATCGATGTTTTTGCCCCGCCAATCACAGCGGTATTGAACGGGCGGGGCAAATCGGCATAATTGAGAGCGTGACCGGCAACCGAAACACCGCGTTTTTCGCGCGGCACGCTTCGGACGTAACGTGCGGGGGCTTGTCACACTGATAAGCGTATGCGCTACTGCATTTTTAGTGCGGCGCGTTTCGGACGTTCCGGCGCGGGCGCGATCACCCCTACGGCCCCAAGGTTTACCCGCAAGCGCTTGCGGATGTAACGCCTTCATCCTGCAACTTACACCTTTCTCCAGAATGCCCCGGATGGGGCGCAGCGGGAAAGCCTCAATGATCATCAACAGCAAATCACTGGACCTTGTCTTCAAAGGGTTCCAGACCGTCTACACCGACGCCTATCTGCAAGCGCCGGTAAACTGGGATAAGGTCGCGATGACCGTCCCCAGCATCTCCCGCGACGAAACGTACGGCTGGCTGGGCCAATTCCCCCAGCTTCGTGAGTGGATCGGCCCGCGCCATGTGCATGGCCTGAATGCCCACAGCTTCACGATTGAGAACCGGACTTTTGAGAGCACGGTATCCATTTCGCGCAATGATGTGATGGATGATCGTCTGGGCGTGATCAAACCGGCTCTGTCCGAAATGGGCTACCTTGCGCGCCAGCACCCCGAAGAGCTGATTTTCCAGCTTCTCGCCAGCGGCTTTGAAACAGAGTGCTTCGACGGGCAACCCTTCTTCGATACGGACCACCCGCTGACAGACAGCACCGGCGCACAGACAGTCGTGAGCAACATGCAAGCCGGTACGGATACTCCTTGGTTCCTGCTGGACACGTCGCGCTCTGTCCGGCCTATCGTCTGGCAAGAGCGTGAGAAGTACACCTTCGAGCAAAAGACCAGCCCGACAGATGACAACGTCTTTTTCCAGAATGAGTATCTGTACGGCGTCCGGGCGCGGGTGAACGCGGGGTTCGGCCTGTGGCAGCTCGGCTACGGCAGCAAGGCACCGCTGACGCAGGACAACTACGCCGCCGCACGGGCGGCGATGATGAATTTCCGCAGCGACAACGGGCGGGTTCTCGGCATCAATCCGGTGACCCTTGTTGTCCCGCCGACGCTGGAAAAAGCGGCGCTTCATGTGCTCAACACCGAGACAGATGACGGCGGCGGCTCGAACCCTTGGAAAGGCACGGCGGAGCTGATCGTGACACCCTTCGTCTCGGCACCGTAATGCCAGGCACAGGCACAGTCCGCGCACTTAGCCAGGCACAACTCTCCGGCACCGCAGGCGCACCCGAATGGGTGCATCTCTTGCCAGCCGGAGAAGCGCTTGCGCGCGACGGGCGCAAGTTCGTTCTGGGCAATGCGGAGGAAGTCGTAACCCGCTTCACTCAGGCCAACGTCGATCTGCCGATTGACTATGAGCATCAGGCGGATACGCGCAGAGAGGACTACACCGGCCCCGTGCCAGCCGCTGGCTGGATCAAGGAGCTGGCCGCGCGTGCGGATGGTCTGTGGGGTCGCGTCGAGTGGACGGGCCGTGCGGCCCAGATGATCCGCGACAAGGAATACCGCTACCTCAGCCCGTCGCTGTTGTTCGACAAAGAAACCAAGCACGTCTTTCGCCTCAAAGGCGCGGGGCTTGTGCATAGACCGGCGCTGCATCTGACAGCCCTTGCCAGTGAGGAAGACGACATGGACGGACAGGACTTTATGCAGGCGGTGATGGATATGCTGGGCATGTCTGAGGAGACGGATATGGAAACCGTCTTGGAAGCGCTGCGCGCGGCGATCAAGGGCAAGAGCGCCGCCAAGCCTGACCCCTCAAAGTTTGTCCCCATCGAGGCGATGGAAGATCTGTTGCGGGACCGCAATGCCAGATCCGCGACAATGAGCGAACAGAACGCGCAGTCAAAGGTGAAAGACGCTCTCGACCGTGGCTATATCACGCCTGCGATGCGGGACTGGGCAACCGCCCTGTGCGTACAGGACGAAGCGAGTTTTGACAGCTTCGTCTCTAAGTCGGTCCCCAAGTTCGGGCATCTTTTGACGCCGTCGCGGATGAGCAGCCCGCCGCCCTCAAGTTTCAGCAATTCGGTGCGGGCTGAGAGTGAGCTGGCAAGTGCAGTTTGCGCGCAGCTCGGCCTGCCTGCGGACGCTCTCAACTGACCAGTTCGCGGCGACCGCGCAGGGGTTGGCGGTCGCGGCGTTACCTGTGCCGCATCTGCCCTGCGGTGCACCCTGCGGCCCCGTTCTTGAGTTGATGCAGGAGCGGGGCCGCTGCCCTTCCAAATCGGAATTGCGGAGCTTGAAGCGCGTGGACGAAATCCCCCCAAACTACCCGCTGCCGACAGCGCAAGTGCAGCCATACGTCGATGTGCTGGGCGAGGCGCTGGCTATCGAATTTCTGCTAAATTTCGGTGGGTCGGAAGTCATGCTGGCCTGTGATCCAAAAGGGCGCGGCATGGTGGAACGGTGCATTGGGCAGCGGCATGTGGCGGCGCTTGCGCAAGTGCTGCCGATGATCCACCGCGTTCCTCTCTCAAACCCTTGGCTGGCAAAGTGCCTCTACGCTCAGGGCCTGTCCATCGCGGCGATTGCGCGCCACCTGCGCGTCTCTGACGTGACCATCCGCAGATACATCAAAGGTACAAATTCGAGGCCAAACCCATTTAGGCTCAAGGTGGTGAAATGACCGATAGTTTGCCGCCCGATATCCCGCCCATGTCGCTGACCGATGCAGAGCAAGCGGCGTCTGAAATCCTCGCAATGCTGGTCGCTATGACGGTGCTGCAAAAGGGGGTTTTAACCACCCTTCAAACCAGCATTAAACAGCGCGATAAAGCCCGGTTGAAAGCACTACCCGTCTGCGATGTTCCCGCCACACAGCACCGACGCGATCACCGGTTTGGACGGCCCGCAAAGCTCGACACTGACACCGAATTGCGCGCCTTCGTTCTCGCACGAATTGACCGCCTGACCTATGTCGAGATCGCGGACGCAATCGTCGCGCACTTCCCGCCAAATCGCCGTGTAAGCAAAAGCTCAATCCATAGCTGGTGGAACCGCCCGGACGTTCAAAGCGAGTATTCAGGATGATCCGAACGGTCCGGGATAGGCGCGGGATATCTGGGGTAGTCCGGTATCAAACCCTCTGAAACGGGGGTATCAAACGTTATGAAAGCATACACGAACTCGACATGATCTTCCCCTCCCCCCTACAGGACGCCAAGCGCATCGAGTCCACCGACGGCATGCATGTGCTCGAAGCGCCCGGCCTGCGCGCGATCATGATGGGCATCAACATGTCTGACAAATCCAACAACCCCAGCCAGGACGGCAATCCGTTGCAAAAGGTCGAAGTGCGTCAGGCGCTGGTCCATGCGATCAGCTATGACCTGCTGCGCGACAAGATCATGCGCGGCAAGTCTCGCAATCTTGGTGGGCTGCTCGCCCCGCAGGTGCGTGGCTTTGACGAAGGTGTCGATGCGATCCCCGCTTATGACCCCGAACTGGCCAGGAAAATGCTGGCCGAAGCGGGCTACCCCGAGGGCTTCAGCCTGAACATGAACTGCCCTAATGACCGGTACGTCAACGACGCGGCGATCTGTCAGGCGCTGGCAGCGATGTTCGCACGGGTTGGCGTAAAGGTCGACCTGACGGCAGAAACCAAGGCGATTCACTTTGAACGCGCCCGCGCCAATGAAACGGATATGTTCATGCTTGGCTGGGCGACCTTGCCAATGCTCGACGGCTATTCGGTCCTGTCGGCCATGCTGCACACGCCCGGCGGACAAATGGGCACATGGAACCCCGGCGGCTATTCCAACGCCGAAGTCGACCGTTTGACCGAGGCTGTGGCCACGGAACTCGACGCCGAAAAACGGCTCGAGATGATGGTCGAAGCTTTCCGCATTGCCGATAACGAAGTGGCATGGTTGCCGTTGCACGCGCAGCCGCTGTCTTGGGCCGCCCGTGACGCCGTGAAGATCCCCCAGGCCGCAGATGACAAACCGCGCCTCTGGCTTGCCCGGATCGAGTAACCTATCGCGGTGGGCGTGATGACCGCGCCCGCCGTCCTTCCCTTGCCAGCCGGAGGCCAGCATGTTTGCCTTTCTTATCCGCCGCATCATTCAGGCCGCGCTGGTGATGCTCGTCGTCGCCTCGATAGCCTTTTTGATGTTTCGCTTTTTGGGTGACCCGATTTCCAATCTATTGCCCGAAGATGCCACCGTTCAGGACCGCGCTGAAATGCGCGAGAAAATGGGGCTGAACGACCCTGTATTGGTTCAGTACGGTCGTTTCATCGTCGATGCCGCACAAGGTGACTTCGGCCAATCCTACCGCAACAACCGCCCCGTGTCGGACCTTCTGGCCGAACGCTTCCCCGCCACTGCCGAATTGGTCCTGGTCGCCGCAAGCCTCGCGCTGGCGCTCGGCATCCCTCTGGGCATCTATACCGCGCTCAACCCGCGCGGCTGGCTGAGCCAAGGGCTGCAGGTGATCTCGCTTCTGGGCATCTCGGTTCCGACTTTCGTGACCGGCATCCTGCTGATCCTCGTCTTCTCCGTCACGCTTGGCTGGCTCCCCAGCTTTGGCCGGGGCACAGTGGTTGATCTGGGTTGGTGGACGACCGGTTTCCTCACTGTCTCTGGCCTTAAGGCGCTGATCCTGCCCGCGATCATGTTGGCGCTGTTCCAGATGACGCTGATCATGCGGTTGGTGCGCGCCGAGATGCTTGAGGTACTGCGCGCTGACTACATCAAATTTGCCAGGGCGCGGGGCATTCCCAACCGGATGTTGCATTTCAAATATGCGCTGAAGAACACGCTGATCCCGGTTATGACGATCTTTGGCCTGCAATTGGGTGGGTTGATTGCCTTTGCCATCATCACCGAAACGGTCTTCCAATGGCCGGGCATGGGGTTCCTGTTCATTCAGGCGGTGAACTTTACCGACGTGCCGGTGATGGCCGCCTATCTGGTCCTGGTGTCCTTCATCTTTGTCGTCATCAACACGATGGTCGACCTTTTGTACAATGTCGCCGACCCGCGCCTGCGGGCCGAGAAAACCCCCGCGCGCGGCGTCTGAGGAGCAGAATATGTCAAACTTCATGCCCATGCTGTACTCCGTCTGGGACAGCGATATCTCATACAGTTTCCGCAAATCGCGGGTGGCTGTCATCTCGGCGCTGGTGTTGCTGGCGATGTTCCTCACGGCGGTCTTCGCCCCGAGTCTCGCGCCACAGAACCCATTCGACATCGCAGAGCTGGACCTCTTTGACAGCGAATTGCCCCCATTCTGGGCCGAGGGCGGCAGTAGCGCCTATTTGCTCGGCACTGATACACAGGCCCGCGATGTGCTCTCTTCGATCATGTACGGGATGCGAATTTCGCTGCTGGTGGGTTTCGCCAGCGTGATCCTTGCGGCCGTGATGGGTGTCACCCTCGGACTACTCGGCGGCTTCCTCGGCGGGATCGTCGATACCGTGCTGATGCGGATCGCGGATGTGCTGCTCAGCTTTCCCCCAATCCTCGTGGCGCTGCTGATTAACGGCGTGCTGCGCGGCGCTTTGCCCAGTTCGGCGCAGGCAGAGTCGGCGTTAATCGTGCTGATCCTCTCGATCGGGCTGACCAATTGGGTGCAATATGCCAGAACCGTGCGCGGCTCTACAATGGTCGAACGGCGCAAGGAATATATTGAAGCCGCACGCACGCTCGGCACCGGTAAAGTTGCGATCATGATGAAGCATATCCTGCCCAACGTGCTTGGCCCGGTGCTGGTGATTGCCACGATCAACCTTGGCATGGCGGTGCTGACCGAAGCGACGCTGAGCTTTCTGGGTGTCGGCATGCCCCCCACACAACCGTCTCTCGGTACGCTGATCCAGATCGGCAATGAATTTCTGTTCTCCGGCATCTGGTGGGTCGTCGTTTTTCCTGCCGCAGCACTGGCTATCCTTGTGTTGGCGGTGAACCTGCTGGGCGACTGGCTGCGCGATGCGCTTAACCCCAAATTGCGGTGAGGTACCCCAATGTCACTTCTTGAACTGGACAATATCGTTGTCGAATTCCCCACCCGCCGTGGCCCGCTGGAAGCGGTCAAAGGGCTGAGCCTCGACCTCGACGAAGGCGAAATCCTTGGGCTGGTCGGTGAATCCGGCGCAGGCAAGTCGATCACCGGTGCGGCCATCACCGGGCTGATCGAACCGCCCGGCCTGATCCGCTCGGGCGAGGTGCGCCTGCGCGGCGAGCGTATCGACAACCTGCCCCCCGAAAAGATGCGCCGCATCCGGGGCAAGGAAATCGGCGCGATCTTTCAAGACCCGCTGACCAGCCTCAACCCGGTCTATACTGTGGGCGACCAGCTGATCGACACGATGCGCGTACATCTGGGCCTTGATCAGAAAGCCGCCCGCAAACGCGCCATCGAATGGCTGGCCGAGGTGGGCATCCCCGCCCCCGAAACACGGCTGGACCAGCATCCGCACCAGTTCTCTGGCGGGATGCGGCAACGGGTGGTGATCGCGCTGGCGCTTTGTGCCGAGCCGAAGCTGATTATCGCCGATGAGCCGACAACGGCGCTCGATGTGAGCGTACAGGCGCAGATCCTTGCCCTGCTCAAACGGCTCTGCCGCGAGAACGGTACGGCGGTGGTCCTGGTAACACACGACATGGGCGTGATCGCAGAAACAGCCGACCGCGTGGCGGTGATGTATGCCGGGCGGCTGGTTGAGATCGGCGACGTCCGCCAAGTCATCGAACACCCGCTGCATCCTTACACGCGCGGCCTCATGGCCTCGATCCCGCAGATCGGCAACCGGGACCGCCGGCTCACGCAGATCGAAGGCGCCATGCCCGGCCTGCGCAATCCCGCGCCCGGCTGTGCCTTTGCCCCTCGATGCCCACGTGCGATGGACCACTGCCGCAGCGTCCGCCCCGTCCCACAAAATGCCGGCACCGGCCAAGTCGCCTGCCACCTTTATGGAGAGACGCAATGACCCCGCAAATCGCATCAGAAGACATCCTCAGCGTCCAGAATATCTCCAAACGCTTCGATGTATCCGAGCCCTTCCTCAACCGCCTGATCGAACGCCGCCCACGCCGCATTCTGACGGCGGTGAACGACATCAGCTTTGACGTGCCGCGTGGCAAGACCTTTGCTGTGGTGGGGGAGTCCGGCTGCGGAAAATCCACCGTGGCGCGGCTGCTGATGGGGCTACACACCCCAAGCGCGGGAGCAATCCGCTTTGAGGGGACAGACATCACCCATTTGCCCCCCGGCAATCCCCCCGAACTGCGCCGCCGGATGCAGATGATCTTTCAAGATCCCTATGCCTCGCTCAACCCGCGTTGGCGGGTGCGCGACATCATTGGCGAGCCGCTGAAAAACTTTGGCATCTGCAAGACTCGGGCCGAAGTGACCCGCGAGGTGGAAAAACTGCTGAGCCAAGTGGGCCTGAACCCCGCAGACGCCAAGAAGTTTCCCCATGAATTTTCGGGCGGCCAACGCCAGCGCCTGTCGATTGCCCGCGCCCTGACGACACGGCCTGAACTGCTGATCTGTGACGAGCCAACCTCGGCGCTGGATGTAAGCGTGCAGAGCCAAATCCTCAACCTCATGAAAGACCTGCAAGATGAGTTCAACATGAGCTACATCTTCATCAGCCACGATTTGGCGGTAGTCTGGTACATGGCCGATGTGCTGGCAGTGATGTATCTGGGCAAGATCGTCGAGGTCGGCCCCAAAGAGCAGATCTTCGAGAACCCGCAGCACCCCTACACGCGCCTGCTGATGGAAACCGTGCCTAAACTCACCATCGGCGGCACCGAGCGGCCCCCGGTGGCGGGCGAAGTGCCCAACCCAATCTCTCCCCCGCGCGGCTGCGCCTTCCACCCACGCTGCCCGATGGCGAACGACATCTGTCGCAGCGTAGCACCGGAGCTGAACCTGCGCAGCGGCGGTCAGAAATCCGCCTGCCACGCGGCGGACGAAGGACGGTTGCCGCCATGGCTGCGGCTGGCGGCGGAGTAACGGAATGGAGTTCGATTTCACCACCCTGCCCGAGCGCGACCGCTACCGCCTGCTGTCAAGCTTCGTCGCCCCGCGCCCCATTGCGCTGGTCACGACGCTCTGCCCCGATGGGGTGGCCAATGGCGCCCCCATGAGCTTTTTCAACGTCTTCTCGCAAGAGCCACCCATCGTGATCCTTGGCATCCAGACCCGGCCTGATGGCACGATCAAAGACACGGTGAACAACATCAACGCGCGGCAAAGTTTTTGCGTGAATATGGTCGACATGGCGCTGGCCGAGGCAATGATCACCTGCGGCATCAGTTATGAGCCGGACGTCGACGAGATCGCCACCGCTGGGCTGACCATGACGCCTGCCAGCCAGATCGAAGGCGGTTGGATCGCGGAAAGCCCCTGCGCCATGGAGTGCGTGGTGGCCGAGACCATCCGATACGAACGGCGCGAGATCATTCTGGGTCGGGTCGTGTAGATGCATATCCGTGACAACTGCCTTGATGATGCGGGCCGCTATGTGCGCCCCGAGAACTACCAGCCGATCGCGCGGCTGCATGCAGACAATTACATCACCTCTGACCGACAGTTCGAGCTGAGGGCACCCGCCCAGCCTCCCGCTGGCGTGAAACGGAAAGCCGCCCCATGAAAATCCACCTTATCAATCCAAACTCGACCGTGGGGATGACAGAAGCCATCGCCCGCACTGCCCGCGCGCATGCGGGGCCGGGGATCGAGATCATGGCAGTCACAGCGCGCGGCACGCCGCCCAGCATCGAGGGCTATGCCGACGAGGCCCGCGCCGTGCCCGCGATGCTCGACGCCATTATCGCCGCCGAAGCACAGGGCGCAGTGGCTCATGTGATCGCTTGTTTCGATGATCCTGGCCTTGATGCCGCGCGCACTGTGGCGATGGGGCCGGTAATCGGCCTGTGTGAAGCCGCGCTGATCGCGGCGGGCCGTATCGCCAAGCGATTTTCCGTGGTCACGACCTTGCCCCGCGCCGTGCCCATCATCGAAGATCTTGGGGATCGCTATGGCTGTGGCCGGGCACTCTGCGCGGTCCATGCCGCCGACATTCCGGTGCTCGACCTTGAGTTCTCCCCAGGGCAAACTCTGCCCCTGATCGCCCGCAAGATCCGCCAGTCGGTCGAGGAAGACCGCGCCGAGGCCGTGGTGCTGGGCTGCGCGGGCATGAGCGCGCATCTGGAGCAACTGGGACGCGATGCCGGGGTGCCGGTGATCGACGGCGTGGGCTTTGCCATTCGCATGGCCGTTGGCCTGGCCGCCACGGGGCTGTTGACCAGCAAGGCAGGTGCCTACGCCCTACCCCGCGTAAAACAACCAGCCGAAGCGTCGCCGCGCGTCGCCCCCTGACACAATAGACTGGACGAGACATGACCAAGCCACTGCTGCTGAAAAACCTGCGCCTGATGGGTGCCGCGAAAACCGACGTATTGATCGAAGATGGGCGCATCTCCCGGATCGCCCCTGAACTCGCACCAACTGGCGATGTCACCGTCGAAGACTGCGGTGACGCGCTGGCGCTTCCCGGGCTGGTCGATGCCCATGCGCATCTCGACAAAACGCTTTGGGGCATGCCATGGCATCCGCACCAGCAGGGCAAAAGCCTACAGCAGATGATCGACACCGAGCGCCATCTACGCCACGAGTTGGACATGGACGCGGAGCGCCAATCATCGCGGCAGGTGGCACTGGCGCTATCGAAGGGTACGACGGCGATCCGCAGCCATGTCGATATCGACACCGACCACGGGTTGAGCCTTTTTGAGGGGGTGGCAGCAACACGGGCGCGCTATGCCGAAGTGATGCAGATAGAGATCGTCGCCTTCCCGCAATCCGGCATGATGATCCGCCCCGGCACGGTAGAATTGATGGATCAAGCCCTGCGCGACGGGGCCGAGATTGTCGGCGGGTTGGATCCCTGCGGCATTGACCGTGACCCCAAAGGGCAGCTTGATGCCGTCTTCGGGCTGGCCGAGAAGCATGGCAGGCAGATCGACATTCACCTGCATGAGCCGGGTGAAATGGGCGCATTCAGCCTTGAGATGATCCTCGACCGGACCGAAGCGCTGGCGATGCAGGGCAAGGTGACTGTCAGCCATGCCTTCTGTCTTGGCATGAACGATCAGGCGCGGGTCGCCGCACTGCTTGACCGGATCGCCGCGTTGGAAGTGTCGCTGGCCACCACCGCACCCGCATCGCGCCCGGTTCCTTCGGTCGCTAGCTGCCGCGAGCGCGGCATCGCGATCTGCGCGGGTAATGATGGCATCCGCGATACGTGGACGCCTTATGGCAACGCCTGCATGCTGGAGCGGGCGATGCTGGTCGGCCTGCGCAACAATTTCCGCGCCGATGTAGAGGTCGCATGGGCGCTCGACACCTGCACCACCGACGGGGCGCGGGTGATGGGGCTGGAGGCTTATGGCCTCACCGAAGGCAGCCGCGCCGATCTTGTGCTGGTGGATGTTGAGGCGCTTTCTGAGGCGATCACCCTGCGCCCCCCGCGCCGGCTTGTCCTTTCGGGCGGGCAGATCGTTGCCCGCGATGGCGAGACGGTGGCGGCATGGGAAACAGCATGAGGCGTACCTCTATGACCGCCGCTTGGGTGGTTGGCCATGCGGAGGGTAAGCACTGTCTCTACCGCAACGGCACTGTCGTCGTTGAAGGGGGAAAAGTGCTGCACGTCGGCCATGACTTCGACGGAGATGTGACTGAGTCCATAGACTTCGGCGAGGCGCTGATCGGGCCGGGCTTCATCGATCTTGATGCGCTGGCCGACCTCGACACCACAGTGCTGGGCTATGACAACCATCCGCCCGAACTGAAGGGCCGGGTCTGGCCGCAAAGCTATATGCATGCCGGGCCGCGCGAGATGTATACGCCCGAAGAACTGGCCTTTCAAAAACGCTATGCCTTCACCCGGCTGATCCGCAACGGCATCACTACCGCCCTGCCCATCTCCTCGCTTTTCTACCGCGCCTGGGGCGAAACAGCAGAGGAGTTTGACGCGGCTGCAGAGGCGGCGGCGGATCTTGGCCTGCGGGTCTACCTCGGCCCGGCGTATCGCAGCGGCAATTTGGTTGTAGATACGGATCGGCAGATCGGCTTTCACTATGACGCGCCGCGCGGGCTTGCGGGGCTTTCAGAGGCGGAAGCCTTTATCGCCCGGCACGAGAACACCCACGGCGGGCTGATCCGCACCATGCTGGCGCCTGACCGGATAGAGACTTGCACGCCCGAGCTCCTGCGCCGCAGCGGTGCCGCCGCCCGCGATCATGACGTTCCGATCCGCCTGCATTGCTGCCAATCGCGGCTGGAATATGATCTGGTGCTTCAGCAGCATTGCAAAAGCCCGCTGGAGTTGCTCCGCGATACTGCCTTCTTTGCACCCGCCACGATCCTGCCGCACGGGCTATTTCTGTCAGGCATCAATGGGATAACCCATAACGCGCCAGACCATGAAATTCTGTTGAACTCCGGTGCCGCACTCGCGCATTGCCCGTTGGTGATGGCACGCGGCGGCAAAGTGATGCACTCTTTCGCGCGCTTCCGCGATCTTGGGGTGACCATCGGGATGGGGACGGACACACACCCTGCCGATATGATCCAGAAAATGGCACTCGGCGTGATGACCGCGCGAATTGCAGAGGGAAATCCAACCTGCGTCAGCGCCGCCGATTTCTACGACGCGGCAACTTTGGGAGGCGCGGCGGCGCTGAACCGGTCCGACTTGGGGCGGCTCGCGCCCGGTTGCGCGGCAGACTTAAACGTAATCCGACTGGATTCACCGGACATCGGCCAGCGCATTGACCCGATACAGACCTTATTGCTCAATGGCTCGGGCCGGGACGTATCGGACGTGATGATTGCAGGGCGTTTCGTCATGCGCGATGGCGCAATTTCGGGGGTGAATGAGGCTGCATTCCACCAGCAGGCTCAGACGCAATTCGATCGGATGGTGGCGCAATGTCCTGATAGGACGTTGTTTAACCCGCCGGTAGAAGATATTTTTCCGACAAGTTATCCTCTGCGTGGTCACGCGCCTGCAGTCAGGCGAGGTGGTTGAGGGACTGAAGGGTAGTTCGTGATTTAACGAGCCGCTTTGGCGGGGATAGAGCGGCTCGTTTTGACCCAAGGGTTATTTGAGAAGTATAACCAGCTCTTCGTAACCGCGCTCGGCTACATGTTGAAGCGGGGTGACCCCGTCGCGATCAGCGGTGGTTTTTTCGGCCCCCGCCTCAACAAGAATTTCCACCATCTTGATGTGATCTTGCCCGCCATCCTCCAGAACCACTGCCTCGATCAGGGCTGTCCATTCAAGGTTATCGACGTGAGCAAGCGGCGCGCCGCAGCGATTAGAGAGGTGCCGTCGTAAACGCTGGTGATAAGGTCCGGCTTGTTGTCCAATTCCATGGCAAGAGACACCAGTTTGGGGTCATTCGCCACTGCCTAAGCGGACTAATCACCGCTGGACCGAAAGAGCCCGACGAATGAAGAAACGACCGTTTCCGTGCGCGTTTGAATCTCAAGATCGGGGATGTCGGTTGCAGCGTCTTTCATAAAGTCCCAGATGGCTTGATCGACCTCGTTAAGAGCGTCCTTCAACTCAAGGGCCTTGTTGACGATGTCCGGTTGAGTATCCATCCAATCGACCAAGCCCGCCCTTATCTGGCTGTCGTCGAGTGGGATTGCATTCCGAAGCGCCCTTGTCGCCACGGCAGCATCATTGGCCCCTATGCGTTCAAGCTGGTCTGGGAGCTCATCAATTCGATTTGCGCTGTCTCCGTGGAGAACACATCCAAGCAATCCGGCTGATCCGCTGGTGCAACGTTGCCAGACCAAAGCGCCTAAAACGGCTTCTTGATCGGCGGATAGATCATCTTGAGATCGCAATGCTCGTTCGATTCGAGGCAAGGCGTTCGGTTCATCCTGCTGTAGCAGGTCGTGTAGGTTATCTGACATCTTTCAAAGCATAGCACATTTCTTTCAAATCATAGCATATTTCCGGAAATTCCCAAATTCCCCCGCCCGGCGCGGTCCTCAGTCTCATGCATAGCATCAGAAATATTGGTCTCCGCGTTGCCTTCCGCACCGCAAAAAGAAACATCGAGTAATGGCTTTGCGAATGCCGGTTTTCAATATTAGTGCGCTCTTGTCTTGCCTCCTCTGCGGCGAAAGTCCGGAATCCGTCTTTCGTGTTGAGTGATACGAACGGCCCACAGCCGAGCCTTGCCAGATTCTGCATCCGCTGCAGTGCAGCTTCGTAAGACCTGACTTTTGCTGCAAGGTAAGCATCTGGTTTTCTCGCTTTGCCGGTGGGACTCATCGTTAAAAAGCATCCAAACGCTAATCGGGCAAGAAACGAATTCCAGCGATCAAACCAGCCGGCGTTTCGCAGCCAATCCCGCGTGTCACGATCGCACCGTCCTTATACCAGGTCAGATCGTGATCCCCGGTCTGCAAGGTAATCTCCAAAGTGTTTTTGACGAGTTTGCGACCTTCAAAATTGTAATATGTGATGTGATAGGTTCCAGCAATTCCTGGCCCTTCGCCGCCAAAAGCCTTCCCGGTTCCGCTGCCATGGATTTGATACGCCCAAACAACGTTCAATGCTGTCGGGCTGATCGCCCAAAGTGTAAATGACAAAGCCAACATTGACTTGGGATTTCTCCAAAAAATCTCCCTGTCGTGAAAGGGCACCGTAGCCATGCCTTGGTGCAAGTCCATTGAGCGAGGTAGACGTTCTTGGCGCTCAGTTTTCAGTGTAACGCTACGTCATGAACTCGTCGAGTTGAGTGATCCTGTGATCGGCGATGTAACTCAGTCATCGTTGTGACAGTCGTTTGAATTATTACCGTTCGGCATTGAAGCTGCGATCAGTGTGTAATCGCACGGAGCGCCGCCGTCGGTTTTCGAAAGTCCGGTTTTCCACGGCCGGTATAGGATCTTGGAGCTAGGGCAAAAGTCCGGTCTCCGCGGCAGTGCAGCTTCCTGAAAGCAGCCATTTGTTCAAAGCGCTGAATTTTGCGTGGCCCTGATGTATGCAGGGTTCACGAAGCCTATACCCGACCGGCTGATGACTACGTTAGCAACCAGCTCACAGTTGGCTTCGCCATCGCGCTTCATGATCCAATTCAGCTTTTTTGCAAGATTGACCAACTTGATGAAATGGCTTCAGCACGAAATGATAATAGGCCAAGGGATAGCCCGGTGTGCGAGGATCTTCCGGATACTTTTAAGGGAAAAGCGACCGGTCGAACGCCATTAAAATATCAGCTCGCAAAACGTCATTCGCCACTTTTCAAAATTTCGGTTAGTCCCGACGGGCCACACAGCCCTATTTTAGATAACAATAGGCGCGCTAATCGTGGTCAGCGTAGCCGTCACCAAAAAAACAACTAACATAAACGCCGCCTCCCACCTTATGGAACTTCGCAACCTGTCGTTTGCACCGCGATCACCCCGCAGCAAAGCGGGGGTGAGCTGTATTTTGTTCCATACAGCAAGAGTGACGATAGCCAAAATAACGACAAGCTTCAGCAGAAAAAACTGGCCGTAAGGTGTAGAGACCGCAGCAAGCGTGTTGCCGGTCAAGAGCCAAAGAGTAATGCCGCCTGCGACGGTAAGACTGCCGACAACATAGACAGCTTTGTGCCCGAACTCATGGGCAAGCTGGCCCGCGTCATCTTCATGGTCCATTCCGGTCACACGATGTAAGGGCACAAACGCTCCGATCCAGAAGGACAGTCCAAGCAGATGCACAGTGATCAGAGCACTCAGCAAAAGCCGCGGTTCTTCCAATGCGTGTCCACGGAGCACAAATGATACAGCAACAAAGAGCGCACCGAAGCCCGCTGCGATCGTCCCCCAACGTGCGGGAACAAGCAGGATGAGGATCAATGCAAAACCGATCAGACGAACTGCAATAGCTGTTCCCAAGGGGCTCTGTGCCACCATGCTCAGGATCATCGGATCTGTTGCCCCCTGCCATGTGCCGCCCATCAGAAAACTCGCTCGCAATGGTAGTCGAATGAGCGACAAGACCGCAGCGGCAAGCGCCAGCCATACCCCGAACCGTTTGAGCACAACCACTTCGGACACGGGGAGAGTGCGTAGGAAGATGATGCATAAGACGCACCCCGCTGCCGCCAGCGAAGTCGCATAGGCCAGCGCTTTAACACAGATGGAAACCCGCGTCAGAGCATCAACAGTGGCTATCTCGTTCAGCATGACGGGTTACTTGGACACTTCAAAGCTGAACGCCCCCTGCATCGGGTGCCCGTCATCCGCCAACCCGCGCCACGCAACAGAATAGAGGCCTGCTGGTAACGTTGAAACGGCTGCGCTGAACTCTGAGATGGGTTGCATATTGTCGGTGCGGATCACCTCATGGGTCATGCTATCCTGATTTGTGAGCGTAATGAGCGTCACTCGAAGCGGCATATCAAATGTCATCGCAATCGTTTCAGGCGAAGCCTCAAGGACGGCACCATTCACAGGCTGCGTCATCTGTTTTTTCGAGTGCGCCGTTGCTTCCCCAATGCCAAATGTAACCGCGAAAAGCGCAACCCAGATCATCTTGCGGTTCATATCCTATATCCCTTAATTGATGTCATTGGCGCGCTGGATCGCGCGGACGTATGCCGTGATGTTTGTAATGTCAGAGGGGGTGATCTCCTCAACGGCAGGCATGTTCCCAAAGGGCCAGTGGTGCGCCCGTACTCCATTCATCGCGGCCAGTTGGAACGACATATCGCCATGATGGCTCGGCTCGTAGATTTTGTGGATCAGAGGTGGTGCGATACCGTCCCGACCTGCGCCATTGTCCCCGTGACAAGCCGCACATTTGACGTTGAAGGCTGTCTCGCCCATTTGTTCTTGCGTAGTGAAGCTTGCGGGAAGAATGACCTCTACCATCGCGACACCTTCCGTATTGCCGGATTGCTCTGCAACGTCCTGAGGTTTCAAGAAGATCCACCAACCGCCGACAATCAAAGCGCTGATCGCCGCGAGAGATATTATTTTGCGCATCGTTATGGCTCCATTTGTGCTGCGGCGTTGAAGTTCGGGCCAGAGACTCCGCCTCCGGCCCGTTCGTCTTTTTATTCAGGCATGATAGCGCCAATGGCATACATGCCGTCATCGCCCTTAATCAGCATGAGGGTAACGGCATCCCCTTCTGCAACTTCGCCCATCATCTTGGCGTCTGGCAGCAGGGTCAGATCCATCGTCATTGCGGGCCAGCCGATTTCGGGGATAGGCTCATGGCTGACGTTTGCAGTGCCGTCACCAAAGCTATTCACGACACCTTTGGTATGTACAGCGCCTTCCATTTTCTCATCGCTCATCGTCATGTTTGAATGGTCCATCGTAGAGTGGTCCATGGTCGAGTGGGTCGTCTGTGCAATCGCAAGCGGTGCGTTGAGAACCAGGGCGCAGAGGGCAAGGGTGAGAGTTTTCATGAGTAGTCCTTTAAGTTTGGGTTGATTATTCGGCAGGCAGAGGTGCTGCGTTCCCCTCCTCGGGGTGCAGCATGGCGCGGTTCACCCGTTTGAGGGCGAGCCGCTTCCAGATCACGAAGATCGATGGAATGACAAAAAGAGTGAGCAGGGTCGCAGTGGCCATACCGCCCACCATGGGTGCTGCGATCCGCTGCATGATCTCGGAGCCTGTTCCGGTGCCATACATGATGGGGATTAGACCCGCAAAGATGGTTGCCACGGTCATCACCTTGGGCCGCACGCGCAGCAGAGCGCCTTCAAAGACCACTTCCTCCACATCCAGCGGGGTCATCTCCCGCCGCTCGGACGTGGCCTGTTTACGGCGTTTGTCCCATGCAAGGTTGAGATACAGCAGCATCACAATCGCCGTCTCCACCGCCACGCCTGCAAGGGCAATGAACCCCACCAGCACGGCCACAGAAATATCAAAGCTGAGATACCACAGGAACCAAACGCCCCCCGCGAGGGCCACAGGCAGGGCGGCAAGGATAATGCCCACCTCGATTACGCGGTTGAAAGCCATGAACAACATCAGCGTGATGATCAACAGCGTCGCAGGCGCCACCAGCTTGAGCCGCTCCTGCATCCTCTCGATGTATTCATACTGGCCCGACCATGTAATCGAATAGCCCGCAGGCAGAACAACCTGTTCGGCCACAGCCGTACGCGCCTCCTCAACGTATCCGCCCAAATCACGGCCCGCGATGTCGATGAACACAAACCCAGTGCGCCGCGCGTTCTCGGAGCGGATCATGCCCGGTCCGTCGACGACCTTGATCTCGGCCAGTGTGCCCAGCGGGATGTGCGCTCCCGACGGTGTAACCACAGGCAAATCGCGCAGCCGCTCTGGACTGTCGCGCCAGTCCTGTGGATAGCGCAGGTTGATCGGGAACCGCTCAAGCCCTTCGACGGATTCAGACACTTGCATTCCGCCAATAGCCGTTTGGACCACATCCTGAATGTCACGCACGCTCATCATGTACCGCGCAGCCGCCTCGCGGTCGGGGTTGATCTCGATGAACCGCCCGCCGATGGGTCGCTCTGCATAGGCAGAAGTCGTCCCCTCGATCTCGCCCGCAATCCGCTCCACCTCGATCCCGATCTGTTCGATCACACGCAGGTCAGCGCCGGATATTTTAACCCCTACAGGCGTCTTGATACCCGTGGCCAGCATGTCGATGCGGTTCTTGATCGGCTGGATCCAGACGTTCGTCACCCCGGGGATTTGCACCACACGGTCCAGCTCTGCTCGGATGCCCTCCATGGTCATCCCCTCACGCCAGTCTGCCTCAGGTTTGAGTTGGATCGTCGTCTCAATCATCGTGAGCGGCGCGGGGTCGGTTGCGGTATCCGCCCGCCCCAATTTGCCATGGACCGTCAGCACTTCGGGGACTGTGGCGATCAGGCGGTCGGTTTGTTGCAACACTTCGCGTGCTTTCCCGATGGACACACCGGGATAAAGCGACGGCATATAGAGAAAATCGCCCTCGTTCAGTTCGGGCATGAATTCGGTGCCGATGCGTTGCAGGGGCCACCACATGGAGGCGACCAGCAGCCCCGCGAGCATCGTCGTGGCCCAAGGCCACGCGACAGCCGCATCAAGGAACGGGCGATAGATAAAGATCACCAGGCGGTTGAGCGGATTGCGATGCTCCGGCACGATGCGACCACGCACGAAATAGCCCATGAGCACGGGCACCAACGTGATCGACAAGATCGCAGCGGCGGCCATGGCGTAGGTCTTGGTGAAGGCCAGCGGTTTGAACAGCCGCCCCTCTTGGCTCTCCAACACAAACACGGGCAGGAAACTCACTGCAATGATAGCGAGGGAGAAGAACAGCGCAGGCCCTACCTCCTCGCAGCACTCCGTAACGATCCGCCAGCGGTTCTTGTTGGTGAGGGCTTCCTTCTCCAGCCTTCGGTGCATTGCCTCGATCATCACAATGGCCGCGTCCACCATCGCGCCAATAGCGATCGCAATGCCCCCCAGCGACATGATGTTGGCGTTCACGCCTTGCAGCTTCATGATAATAAACGCAGCAAAGATACCTAAAGGCAGCGAGAGCAAAATCACCAGCGAGGACCGGACGTGCAGCAGAAACGCAGCGCAGACCACAATGACGACGATGAATTCCTCGGTGAGCTTCTTTTGCAAGTTATCGATGGCCCGCTCGATCACGCCTGCACGGTTGTAGGTCGTGACGATCTCGACGCCCTCGGGCAAGCTTTGCCGAAGTTCGCCGATCCGCGTCTCTACCGCCTTGATCGTCGACAACGCATTGCCACCCCAGCGCAGGATCACGACGCCGCCCACGGCATCACCTTCACCATCGAACTCGCCGACTCCACGGCGCATTTCCGGCCCGAGCCGGATGTCTGCCACATCGCCCAGCGTAATCGCCGCACCGCGTTGGTTTACCATCAGCGGCGCTTTCGCCAGATCGGCGATCTCGTCAACATACCCTGTCGACCGGACCATAAATTCGGCCTCGCCCATCTCGATCACGCTGCCGCCTGTCTCGCGGTTGGCGCCCTGAATGGCGGCCTGAATCTGCGCCAGGGTGATGTCATAGGCGCGTAGTTTGTTGGGATCGACCACGACTTGATATTGTTTGACCATGCCTCCAATCGTGGCGACTTCGGACACACCATCGACGGTCTGCAATTCGTATTTGAGAAACCAGTCTTGGATCGTACGCAGCTGCGCCAGATCATGGCCACCTGTCCGGTCAATCAGGGCATATTGGTAAATCCAACCCACGCCAGTCGCGTCCGGCCCCAACTGGGGTGAGACACCTTCAGGCAAGTTCGCGGTGATCTGACCGAGGTATTCCAGCACCCGCGTGCGCGCCCAATACAGATCGGTGCCGTCCTCGAAAACCACATAGACATAGCTATCCCCAAAGAACGAAAATCCGCGCACATCACTGGCCCCCGGCACGGCAAGCATGGCAGTGGCGATGGGATAGGTCACCTGATCTTCGACGACCTGCGGCGCTTGTCCTGCATAGGGGGTGCGCACGATCACCTGCACATCCGACAAATCTGGTATGGCATCTACTGGCGTTGTGCGGATCGCCCAGATGCCTGTCACGGCCATCATCATCGCCAGTGCGAGGATAATGATCCGGTTCGTAATCGAGCCACGAATGATGGCGGCGATCATTGACCCAACTCCGCCGCTGCCGCGATACCTTTGAGCGTCATCGAGAAGTCAGCATTGCGGTGCAGTTGAAGCACGACCTCCTCACCAATGGGCAGCGAAGCTGAATCGACAGCAGGGTCCACCACGAAATCCATCGTCATGCCAGGCATCCCGATCTCCATCATCGGGCCGTGGGTGATGTTCGCCATACCGGTCTCAGGGTCGACGGCGTTGATTGTACCCGACACCTCCATTGCAGGAACCACAGGCTCAGCCGCAGCAAGCAGCATCGTCATCCCGTCGGGGCGCGCAAAGGTAAGCGTCATCTCTTCACCCATGACCAGCGTTTCGGGGTCCAGAGCATCCTCCAGCGCAAAGCCCATCGTCATACCGGGCATTCCGATTTCCATCATCGGACCATGGGTGATCGTGGCCATGCCTGTCGCAGGGTCTATCGCATCAATCGTGCCAGACACGATGATCGGCGGGATCATGGCGTCAGGTTTTGGTGCCATGGGTTCGGCCATGGGCATCTCTGCCTCCCCCCCTTCACCGCGCAAAGCAACAATGATGAACAGACCATCCTCCCCCTTGGTCAGATCAAACTCGACGGGCTGGTCCAATGCCACATCGCCGACGTCGATACCGGCTACATCCATGTCCATCTGCATCGCGGGCCAACCAAGTTCAGGGATCGGGCCATGCTCCATGGTGAGCCTGCCGTCGGCAGTAACTGCCAGAACCTTGCCCTTGCCCGTTGCCGCGATTCCGTCGTCAGAGCCAAGTTCAATCAGGCTCAGAAGCCCATCAGCCCCACGGGCTGCGCGGAATGCGACCTGCTGCCCGACCTCCAGCCGCTCCAGTGCGATATCGCTGCGCAGGGCAAAGCGTGAGGTCATCGCAGGCCAGTCCAGCGTCTCAAGCGCTACATGACGGATCGTCGCTATACGCGTTTCGGGATCGAGCGCCACCAGCTCCCCTGCCCCGCGTGCTGGCACCTCATCAGTCGGTGCCATCCGCATCAGGCCAGCGCTTAGCGCACTTTCGCTGTCGATCAGGAATTGGGCAGAGGCCACAACTTCCTCGCCCGGTGCCAGACCCTGCACAACTTCCGTGCGCCCGCCACCGCCAAAGGTGTCGCGCAGGCCCGTGGTGATCAGACGCGGTTTGAAAGTGCCCTCACCTGTCTTGAGAATGACCCGTTCTGCCGATCCCGTGCGAATGATCGCCTCGGTCGGCACGGTCAGCGCCATTCGTGTCTCGTTCGGGATCAGGCTGACGCTGCCGAACATATTGGGTCGCAGCAGCCCCTCACTGTTATCAAACCGCAGTCGCACGGGCAGCGTTCGGGTCTGCGCATCTAATGCGGGATAGACGTAATCGATGACGCCTTCAAAGGTGCGCCCGTTCAGATGCTCGAACGTTGCTACCGCGCTCATGTCATCGGTCATACGTGCAATGTCACGCTCGAACACATCAACGATGAGCCATACGGCGCTGAGATCGGTGAGAGATACAGCCCGCACGCCGGGCTGAAGAAACATGCCATCGGCGGCTTCAAGAGCTGTGACAACACCGTCTTGTGGGGCGATCACTTCGATATTGCGGGCGATCTCGCCGCTCTCCTCGATACGTGTGATCTGTCCTTCAGACATACCGTGGCTGCGCAACTTGCCCCGTGCGGCATCGATGATCCGTTGATCGCCCGCCTCAATGGCGCGCAGTAGATCAAACGAAGATGAACCAATCACTTGGCTGAACATCTCGAACAAGACTTCACCCTTGCGCACGGGATCACCAACAGCGCGTACATTCAGCGCTTCGATCCAGCCCTCCACACGGGTGTGGATATGGCTTGTCAGGTGTTCGTCAAAACCGACGAAACCTACTGTCTCGATCCGGCCTGAAATCTCGGAGGTTTGTGCAATCGCCGTGCGCACGCCAATGGCGTTGATTTCTGCGGCGGAGAGCATGACTTCGGACGGATCACCGGAGGGTTCTTGACCCGCCATGACTGGGATCAGGTCCATCCCCATGGGAGATTTCCCCGGACCGGGCTGGCGGAAGTTCGCATCCATCGGGGCCACCCAATAGAGTATTTCAGGTCCATCATTTGCTGCCATATCCGAAGGGTTGAGATACAACCGCTCCAGAAAAACGCCGCCACCAACGCCCGCGCAGAGTGCAAGCACACTCAGGGCTGAATATCGTCCACGCATGGTCACCTCGACCCCGGCTGCGGATTGAGCGCAGCCGTTTCCAATCAATAACAATCACGCACCCCCAATGAGGGCGCGCACCGGCAATCAATCAGATGTGTTGTGGAGGGCGGTCTTTTGAAATGCGCAGATGCGATGGCAGGATCATCGCCTGTTCGATACCAATGTCACTGGGCAGCAAAACATCCGATGCAACCAGCTTAAAAGGCGCTGAACTCTCGTGAAAGCAACACATGAAGGCCATACAATGCGCGACACCTTGGTGGTGTGCATCCATTGCAGCCATATCGTGATCCAACTCAACAGCGCCGGGATGCGCCATATCGCTATGATCCATCGTCATGTGGTGCTCGGTCGTGGAAGCCGCGACGGGTGCTGCAACCGCAGGAGCAACAAACTGAAACACCATTACACAAATCAAAAGCATAAAACCCAGCGGCCGAAGGGCCGTTTTAATTTGCGAAGGGTTAATGGCGTTGTTCATCCAAAAGTCATGCAATCGATCATTCATTATTTCAAGTCAGAAATTCGTGAGGTCCGGGTCGAGGCGATGCTTTGCGTTCTCACCAGTCAGACGCACCCGCTTGCAGGCCGGATGACACGCCCCCTATTTTCGAGCTGCGCCAGTGCGTGGCAAAATACCGGGTCCGTCACATCCAGATCTTAGCCAAAGGCAAAAGCGCCACTTCTTTTGGCAATGTGGCAAACATCCATGAACCGGCCTTTGTGCGAGGGTAGTGAACTGCCCAGAGCGGGAATTCACAAATACTTAGAGGACGTCCTCCACTCAGCGATTTGGGCTCGTCAACTTAGATTGCCGTTGAGATATGCCTCTGTCGCATCGCTGATGCGCTGCTGACCCGCGTTCTGAGTAGACGTTGCGAAAGCGTCAGCATCAGAATGTCGGCCAAAGTCATGGGCAACTTTTGGTTTCCGCCTAAAACCTGTATGAACAGCCATCCCATCGTTCCCGAATCTTCCAAGGATGGCTGTTCAAAGCGCAATTACTTGCGGTTCCATTCACGGTCGCCCTGAGCGTCTTTGACGCGCGTCGGCAGACCGATGGTGTCAAGAAGTGTAAACAGTGGTTTGGGGTCCAACTCCTCCACATTCAACATGACGCCTTTGTCATACGTGCCATCCGCGACCAGCATCGCCATGGCCACCGGCGGAACACCCGCGGTATACGAGATGCCTTGGCTGCCAACCTCGTTATACGCGTCCTTGTGGTCGGCCACGTTATAGACAAACACCTCGACCTCTTCGCCGTTCTTGGTGCCTTTTACCAGATCGCCAATGCAGGTCTTGCCTGTGTAATTGGGCGCAAGGCTGGAAGGATCAGGCAAAACAGCCTTTACAAGTTTAAGCGGGACAACTTCGAGGCCTTCAGCGGTCGTCACCGGCTGTTCGGACAACAGCCCAAGGTTTTGCAGGACAGTAAAGACATTGATGTAGTGATCGCCAAAGCCCATCCAGAACCGGATATCGGCCTGCGGATAATTCGCGGCAAGCGAGTGGACCTCGTCATGACCCGACATATAGGCTTTTTGCTTACCGACGACGGGCAAGTCCCATTCGCGGCCCACCTCGAACATCTTGTTTTCCTGCCACGCGCCCTGCTGCCAGCTGTAGACCGTACCGGTAAATTCACGGAAATTGATTTCGGGGTCGAAATTGGTCGAGAAATACTTGCCGTGGCTACCCGCGTTGATGTCGACGATGTCAATCGAGGTGACCTCGTCCATGAATTCATCCACCGCGAAGCGCGCGAAAGCGTTGACCATGCCGGGGTCAAACCCAGCGCCCAAGATTGCTGTCACGCCGGCGGCAGCGCAATCGTCGCGGCGTTTCCATTCGTAGTTTCCGTACCATGGTGGTGTTTCGCAAATTTTGGTCGGATCTTCGTGGATCGCAGTATCGATATAGGCGGCACCGGTTTGGATGCAGGCGTCAAGCACCGTCATGTTCACAAAAGGCGAGCCCACATTAATCACGATCTGCGCACCCGTCGTGGTGATCAAATTCGCCACCGCAGCACTATCCATCCCGTCAACCGAATGGGCCTTGAATATACCGTCCTGTTTCATCGCTTTCTTGGCGTGCACGCTCTCAATGATCGCCTCACATTTGGCGATTGTTCGGCTTGCGATATGAAGGTCGCCCAAAACGTCGTTATTTTGTGCGCATTTATGCGCAACAACTTGTGCGACACCACCGGCGCCAATGATCAGGACATTACGTTTCATGTATCCAAGAGACCTCTTATTTTTATGGGTTATGACAGTGCCGCGGCAAAGTCTTCGTAATTGAAATCACGCACCATGCGCGTGCTGCCATCGAGCTCGCGGATCGCGATGCTGGGCATTTTGACCCCGTTGAACCAGTTTTTCTTGACCATTGTGTAACCCGCCGCGTCCTGAAACGAAAGTCGATCGCCCGCTTTCAGCGGCGCGTCAAAGAGGAATTCGCCAAAGATATCACCAGCAAGGCAGGATTTGCCGCAGATCATCCATTCCTCGTCGCCGGTATTCGGGAAGATCTTTGCAGGCTCACGATAGATCAGCAAATCCAGCATATGCGCCTCGATCGAACTGTCGACGATCGCAAGGTTTTTGCCATTGTGCATCGTATCCAGCACCGTGACTTCCAGCGTGGCAGCCCCCGTGATCGCCGCCTCTCCGGGTTCAAGATACACTTGGATGCCGAAGTGCTCCGCAAATGCCTTGAGCCGCGCGGCGAGGCGTTCCAAGGGGTAGCCCTCCCCCGTGAAGTGAATGCCTCCGCCCAAGCTGACCCAGTCCATCTTGTGGATCACCGCGCCAAACCGGTCTTCGATCAAGGTCAGCATCTCGTCGAAGCGCTCAAAACTGTCATTTTCGCAATTGTTGTGGAACATCAAGCCGCTGATCTGGTCCGCAACGGCATCAATGGCGGCGGGGTCGTGTTCGCCCAACCGGCTGAACGGGCGCGCAGGATCGGCGAGGTCAAACTCTGACGTAGAAACGCCCGGATTCACGCGCAGTCCTCTTTTGTGACCTTGGGATCTATCCACGAACTTGGTCAATTGGCCGATCGAGTTGAAGATAACTTTGTCCGAGCATTCCAGAACTTGTTCGATCTCGTGATCCGCATAGGCCACAGAGTAAGCATGGGTTTCGCCCGGGAATTTCTCATGCCCCAAGCGGACCTCAAACAAGGATGACGAAGTGGAACCGTCCATATATTCGGCCATAAAGTCAAAGACTGACCACGTGGCAAAGCACTTGAGCGCAAGCAGGCATTTTACACCGGAATTTTCACGTAGCCATTCGATCTTTTCGAGATTGGGAAGTAAGCGTGATTTGTCGATGAGATAGTAAGGTGTTTGCATGGCGATACCTTTCTGCGAGACCGCACCAGTTGCTGGTGCCAAGGACGGTGAGAGACATCGCGTTAGCATTCGGCGTGCTTTTATCGCGGATATCTGGCTCCCAAGTATTTGATTGGGGCTTTCGCACATTTCATTCAATCGGCGCAATGATTTATGCGCCCCCCCCATCCCGGCCACTTCACCAGACTAAGTAATGCAATAACCCGGCGTACCCGCCTTCCGGAGTTGCTGTCCCAGCCGACCATAGCGGGAGCTGCGGATAGCCCCTATAAGAGTTAGGGAGAGACCGACGGACATAGCCACAGGTCAGAGGACGTGCCAGTCCACACCGTTAGCGCCCTGTTCGCTGTCATAGATTAGCTAATCCCGCCGATCCCCAGATAGAAAACGTCCGCTTTTGCGTTGTACTCAGAGCAAGAAAATCCAACGGACCTTTCGACCTCAACCGCATCCAATGATCCGCCTAAAATATTGTTTTTAGGACTTTTTTGGAATACCCAAGCTTTCAGCGATACAAAAGTACGGGGATTTTCACTGTCTGGATCATTGTCGTGGTTGTCGATCCGATGATGAGATTCCTGATCCTACTGTGGCCATAGGCCCCCATTACCAGAAGATTGAAGCCTTCTTCTAAGACCAGATGATCCAGAACCTTCTCGGGTTCTCCGGAAGCAGTGCGAGGTGTTGCGGTAATGTTTGCGGCACGAAGCTTCGCGACCGCTTCTTCGGCAGCGGCCTTTGCCTTGATGTCATCTTGTCCGACGCATAATACGCAGACTTCGAGATCCTCGAAAACAGGACTTGTCGACATACGCTCAATGGCGACCTTGGCACTGGAACTGCCGTCATAGGCGACAAGAACCTTGGAAATCGGACGGAACTCTCTTGAGGCAACAAAAACCGGCACCTTCGACGTACGCACGATCCGCTCCAGGTTCGATCCGAGGTGCCCCGAGGCAAACTCCGACCCTTCGCCACGTTTGCCGATGGTGATTGCCCGGATATCGTTTTCCACCTCACGCAGAGCATCCAGTAGGTCGCCCTTCCGGAGCCGCAGATTGACCTCCGGGACCCCATCTTGCTCAAGGATGGTTTTCGCATCTTCCAATATCGCATGGCCCTTGGCCTGAGCCAGCTTGGCCCGCTGTTCATCGAGAGATGAAAGCTCCTTCAGCAGTGCCGAACGGGCTCCGAGCCGTAAAGTACCCGAAAGGTCAGCGGATCCCGCCCCTTCACGGCGGCCAAGCACGTGCATCGCCTCAACGCCGGCATTCAATTTCTGCGCAATCCAGGCCGTGTGGTGGCATACGCTCTCGGAGTAGGCCGAGCCGTCCAGCAGCGCGAGTATCTTGTCCATGTCGTTCCTCCCTCAGTGCCCCATCAACTTGTCCATCGCACCGGGCTTGTCGTGAATGGCAAGACTGTCGACGATGGTTTCCGACGCCTCGTTCATGCCGATGACCTCTACATCCGCGCCTTCACGGCGCAATTTGAGGATCGCCATGTCCAGCGCCTGAACGGAGCTGATATCCCAGATATGGGCCCGACTGACGTCGATGATGACACGATCGAGGGCTTCCCGGAAATCAAAAGCATCCGCGAAATCCTCGGCGGACCCATAAAACAGCTGTCCCTCAAGAACGTAGGTCCGCTCGCGCCCGTCTGTAGACAGGGTCGAAGAGACGCGGAACAGTTGCGCGATTTTTCCGGCAAAGAATATGCCCGACAGAAGCACGCCAACAAGCACGCCAATGGCAAGATTATGGGTGTAGACCACCGTGGCCACCGTAGCGACCATCACGATGGAGGAGGACCGCGGATGCACCCTCAGATCCTTGATCGACGACCACGAAAAGGTGCCGACAGACACCATGATCATGATCGCCACCAGTGCGGGCATAGGAATGCGCGCCACCAGATCGCCCAGACCGACGACGAGGATCAGCAGGACCACACCCGCCGTGAAGGCCGAAAGACGCCCTCGCCCGCCGGATTTCACGTTAATGATCGACTGGCCGATCATGGCGCAACCGGCCATGCCGCCGATGAACCCCGTTGCCGTGTTGGCGATGCCCTGGCCGATGCACTCCTGGTTCCTGCTGGATTTGGTATCGGTCAGATCATCGACGATGTTCTGGGTCATCAGGCTTTCCAGCAGGCCGACGACGGCAACGGCGACGGAATACGGAAAGATGATGACCAGCGTCTCAAACGTGAGCGGGATCTGCGGGATGAGGAACATGGGCAGCGTATCGGGCAATTCGCCCATGTCGCCAACCGTGCGGACGTCCCACCCAAAGGCGACAACAAGCACGGTAAGGACAATAATCGTCACCAGTGGCGAGGGCACCGCCTTGGTGAGCCGGGGAAAGAGATAGATGATGGCCAACCCCGCTGCGGTCAGCACATAGGTCAGCCATGTGACACCTGGATTGCCAAAGTTCAATTCTGGCAACTGCGCCATGAAGATGAGGATGGCCAGTGCGTTCACAAAGCCCGTCATGACGGACTTTGAAACATAACGCATGAAACGCCCGAGCTTCAGCAGACCCGCGCCGATCTGTATCAACCCGGCCAGCACTGTGGCTGCAAGCAGATATTCCAGCCCATAGTCCCGCACGAGGGTCACCATCAGCACCGCAGTTGCTGCGGTAGCCGCAGATATCATGCCGGGCCTTCCCCCCGTGAACGCGATCAGCACTGCGATCGAGAAAGAAGCATACAGGCCGACTTTTGGGTCGACGCCTGCGATGATGGAAAAGGCAATAGCTTCAGGAATCAGCGCCAAAGCGACGACAAGACCAGCCAGCAGATCGCCGCGAATGTTGCCGAACCATTGCTGTCGGTAGTCAGAGAAAGAAATCATGAGCAGTCCAATACCATAAGTCGGCGTATCTTTCGAAAGACGGTCCGGCGGTGTAGCTTGGTATTATCTTAGGGGTTGTCTGGCGGATAAGCGGCCAGAATAGCCACCCGGTGTTGCACCGGGTCCTAACACGTTGAGGCGAGCATAAACTTGATTCTTCCGAAAATCTCAAGGGGCAAAGACTAATACCGGGCGATTGATTGGGAGTGTCACCTCCATGACAAGATAGGTTATCACCAGCTCAACCTTACAAGCCGTCTTACAGCATTTGTCGATATGAGCTCAGCTTCGCCGTTCGCCGCTTTTGCACCTCGAAAAAGCTGGATTGCCGTCTCGAGCGTCCGCTTTCTTCAATTTTCCGATTTTGTTTGCGACTGCTGCCTATGACTGCTGATCACCTATTGTGTTGAAAAACACCTGTTCCAACCAGAGAACCCCGGCCCTTGAGGCGGGCGCATACGCCTTTGCTGTCAGGGCTTGCGCGTTTGCTGAGGTGCAGGAAAGATCTTGGTCAGTTTCCTAAGGTTTCGGGCGGTGGCTGCAAGGAGGAGTTTGTCGTTTGCGCCGCATGGGCCACGCAAACGGAGCCTTCCGAGACCGAGGATGTGCTTGAGGTGCCCGAAGAGCATCTCGACCTTCTTTCGCAGCTTCACCGAGGTGTGGTACTGCTTGGTCTTTGCAATCTGGCAGACGTCTTCGTGTTCCTCGCGGGTGATGGACCTGAAGTCCATGTTCAAGCATTAGCTCGGCTTCGTATAGCAAGTTTGGCACGTGAGCTTTATGCCTCGGTATTTGGCGCCGCCTTGGCCCGCCGACCCCGGGTTCGGGTCTGAATAGTTCCGGCTGAATTGTTTCATCTCATGGCACTTGGCGCAGATGTATTGGCTGTTCTCGGCTTCCCACTCGAAGTCTGCCCGGCGCCAGCTGCCGTCACTGTGGCCAGATTTGTCGAGGACCGGGATGTTAGACGGGATATTGCAGTCAACCAGCCAGACCAGCATCGGCCTGGTGCGGCATGCGGTGTCCGCGATCAGGCGTTTGGAATGCCCCCACTGGGTCAGTTTTGAGTGACATTCAACAATGATTGACCAAGTCACACGATATGAAGCTTATCCTCACCCTACCATTACAGAAGAGACGATAGTAAAATGGCAGAACATGATACTGCGGGCATCAAAGACAAATTTGCTCGCCCAACCGGCCCATCCAACTCCGGTGCGGTCTTTTCGAGCTGGGATGATAGGTTTCAAGATGCTTGGCATCTGTTGCCGAAGCCATAAGCCGCACAGGGTCATCAATTGGAAGGCCGCTGCCTCACAGGGGGAGATCATGAGAAAGCTCAGATCGCCGCGATAAGCGCAGAGATTTATTGCCACCTACTTCCAAATCAATACCGCTGCTACTTGCCAACTTCTGCCACTTCAAATCTCGGCTTGCCCGATCAGGTACACTTCATCTGTGGAACGGCTGCCCGCTCGAAATTTTCGCCTGATCTTCGGTATTGCACCTCTTGCGGGACCGATCAAACGCCTTGGGAAGGTCCCCCCCTACCCTTTTGGTCAGTCCACTGAAGCCTTCGCATGACCATCCACCAGATGACAGGCGGCCTCGCCCGTTGGTGTCGCCCTTTGCGCCGGTATTTCGACCTTGCAGCGGTCTATGGCAACCGGGCAACGCGGATGGAACGCACATCCCGACGGGGGATTGATCGGGTTCGGGATCTCTCCTGTCACGGGCTTGCGCCGCCGCCCCGAAAGCGCCAAATCCGGCACCGCATCAAGCAGCATGCGCGTGTAGGGGTGCTGCGGCTCTACGAACAGACGCTTGCTGTCGGCCACCTCGACCAAGCGGCCCAGATAGAGTACGCCGATCCGATTCGCCATGTGACGCACCACCGAAAGATCGTGCGAAATCAATAGATAGGTCAGACCGAATTCATCTTGTAGATCTCGCATCAGATTCAGGATTTGCGCCTGTACCGAAACATCGAGCGCCGAAGTCGGCTCGTCGCAGACAATGAATTCGGGCTTTGACGACAGCGCGCGCGCGATGGCTATCCGCTGGCGCTGGCCCCCCGAAAACTCGTGCGGGAACTTGCCCACATCCTTCGCAGACAACCCCACGACATCAAGCAGGCGGGCAACCTCGCGGGTGACATCGCCTCCACTCATCAACCCAAAAGTGCGCATTGGCTCCGCGATGATATCGCCCACACGCCAACGCGGATTAAGGCTTGCGAAGGGGTCCTGAAAAATCATCTGCATCCGCTGCCGGACAGCACGGATCGCTTCGGGGTCGTCCGGGCCGATACGGTGCCCCGCAATTTCGATCGTCCCGTCCGAAGGGGCGAGCAGACCCACAATCATCTTCGCGATGGTGGATTTGCCCGATCCGGATTCCCCGACCAGCGCGAAGGTCTCCCCCTTGCGGATTTCAAAGCTGACGTTGTCCGTCGCCGTGAGGAACGACTTTTCTTGCCGCTCGATCACGCGGTTCAGCCAAGGCTTCGAGACATCGAAGTGTCGTGTCAGTCCTTCCACCTTGAGAAAGCTATCAGTCATTTTGCTTCTCCTCCTCGGCGAGCCAGCACGCCGCCGCGTGCCGTGGTCCCACGTCGATCAGCGGGGGCCTATCACTCACACATTTGTCGAATGCGTGCTCACAGCGCGGATTGAAGGCACAGCCCGAAGGGATGGCGTTCAGACGTGGCATCGTGCCCGGAATTTGCACCAGACGGTCGGTATCCTGCACAAGCGTCGGGATCGACGCCATCAGCCCGCTTGTGTAGGGATGGCGCGCTTTAAGGATCACTTCGCTAACAGGTCCGATTTCAGCCATGCGCCCGGCATAAAGCACCGCAACACGGTCCGCCGTTTCAGCGATGACGCCCATGTCGTGGGTGATCAGCATCACGGCCGCGCCCCGTTCGGCGCAGATTTCCTTGAGTACGTCGATGATCTGGGACTGCACCGAAACATCAAGCGCTGTTGTCGGTTCGTCCGCGATGACCAACTCCGGCTCGGCGGCGAGAGCCAGTGCGATCACGACCCGCTGGCGCATCCCGCCCGAGAAATGGTGCGGATAATCGTCGATCCGCCGTGCGGCAGCCGGGATACCGACACGGTCAAGCAAGCCAACCGCATGGGCGCGGGCTTCTTTCTCGGACATATCCAGATGCGCCCGGATGGTCTCGATCAACTGCTGTGCCACGGTATAAAGCGGATTGAGGCTGGTCAGGGGATCCTGAAACACCATACCGATCCGCTTGCCCCGGATGCGGCGCATTGCTTCGGGGTCGAGGTTGTCGATACGCTCTCCGGCCAACCGGATTTCGCCGCTGACGATGCGGCCCGGCGGCTCGATCAGGCCGATGATTGCAGCACCCGTGATGGATTTGCCCGCACCGGATTCGCCCACCATGCCCAACACCTCGCCGGGGGCTATATCGAATGAAACGCCATCGAGCGCGCGCAACACACCACGGCGCGTTGGAAATTCGACCACGAGGTCACGGACGGATAATAAAGGTTCGGTCATACTCGTGGCCTCCTTCAACGCAGGCGCGGGTTGAGCGCGTCACGCAACCAGTCGCCCAGCAGGTTCACCGCCAGCGCAAGCGCCAGCAGCGTGGCGGCGGGGAACAGCAGAATCCACCACTCGCCGGAAAACAGATATTGCTGTCCGATGCGGATCAGCGTGCCCAGACTTGGCTGCGTGGGCGGCACGCCGACACCCAGAAAACTCAGTGTCGCCTCCGCGATGATGGCAAGCGCCAGACCGATTGTGCCGATCACCAGAACCGGCCCCATGACATTGGGCAGGATGTGCCGCAACAGGATGCGCACGGGATGCACGCCGATCACACGCGCGGCCTGCACGTATTCCTTACCCTTCTCCACCATGGTCGCACCGCGCACGACACGGGCAAACTGCACCCAATCAGACAGACCGATCGCCACGATCAAAACCCATATCGCCATGGTCTCGCGCTGCGATGGCGGGATAAACCCGCGCGCCACACCAAAGATCAGCAGCGCTATCAGGATGGAGGGGAAGGACAGCTGCACATCTGCGATCCGCATCAAAAGCGCATCGACCCAGCCACCGCGATAGCCCGCCAGCAGCCCCGCCGTGATGCCAAGGATCATCGCGAACAGCACCGCGGAAAAGCCAACGAACAGCGAAATCCTGGCACCGTAGAGGATCGTTGAGAGCACATCGCGCCCTTGGTTGTCCGCGCCCAGCAGGAACGTGTTTCCGGTAAAGGCATTCTCCTGCATCGGCCTCGAGAACCCGTCCATGAGGTTGAGGCTCGACGGATCATAGGGATTGGTCGGCGCGATCCAGGGCGCAAACACAGCCGCCAGCACGATCGTCATCGCGACGATGCCCGACACGATCGCAAGCGGGGACTTGCGGAAGGAATAGGCGATGTCGCTGTCCCACATACGGTACAGACGGCCAGGCGCTTTCGGAGTTGGGGTGTTCATCTCGCTCATGGTCGTGGCCTCAATGACGGGCCGCGCTGCGCTCGACGCGCAGGCGGGGATCGACGGCATAATACAGCAGGTCGACGATCAGGTTGATGATGACGAAGATCAACGCGATGAATACCAGATAGGCAGCCATGACAGGCACATCTACCGCGCGCACGGAGTTAATGAACAAAGCCCCCACACCGGGCCACTGGAAAACCGTCTCCGTGATGATGGCGAAGGCGATGATCGCGCCCAGTTGCAGGCCAGTGATGGTAATCACCGGCACCAGCGTATTTTTCAGCGCATGACCGAAGTTTACGGCGCGGTTGGACAGGCCGCGCGCGCGGGCGAACTTGATATAATCGGTGCGCAGCACTTCGAGCATCTCTGCGCGTACCAGACGCATGATCAGCGTCATCTGGAACAACCCCAGCGTAATCGCGGGCAGGATCAATGATTGGCGTCCCGAGGATGTCAGAAAGCCGGTAACCCAGCCGCCCGGCAGCTGGGTCGTTTCGCCGCGACCGAATGAGGGGAGCCACTGTAATTCAACGGCAAACAGCCAGATCAGAAGAATACCGATCAGAAATGTAGGCAGCGACACACCGATCAAGGAGGCCGCCATGATCGCATTGGAGATCACGCCCCGCCTGTGCAGCGCTGTATAAACGCCTGCGGACACCCCAAAAACAAAAGCCGCCAGCCCCGAGACAAACGCAAGTTCCAGCGTCGCAGGCAGGCGTTGCAGGATCAGCTCCATCACCGGCTGTTGCAGACGGTAGGAAATGCCGAAGTTGCCCTGAACGGCGTTGCCGATAAACCGGCCGAACTGGACCACGAACGGGTCATTCAGACCCAGCGTCGTGCGAAGTGCCTCACGGTCCTCGAGCGAGGTTTCCTGGCCGACCATGGTACTGACTGGATCGCCGACATAACGAAACAGCGCAAACGCCACCAGTGCGACGACCAGCATCACGATAGCTGATTGCACAACCCGGCGGATGATAAAGGCAAGCATCAGACCCCCTGACTGAAAGAACGGGATGAAATGGTAAACTGAATAAAAATGACCCGCGCGACGCGTGCCGCGCGGGTTGGACGGATCTTATCAGATCAGTTTTCGAAGGTCAGCGTTGTCATGCTGGGCTGGTTTTCAGGGTGCACTGCGAGATTGATATCATCGCGCATCGCATAGGCCAGCAACTGGTTGTGCACGTTCAGGATCGGACGGTCTTCCATCACCTGCGCCCAGATTTCCGCGATCACGGCATCGCGTGCCTCCAGATCGGTCATGGTCGCGAGGGACTCGATCTTTGCGTCCACGTCCGTGTTGGCATAGCGCGAGCCATTGTAGCTGCCGAAGCCTTCTTCACGCGAGTGCAGCAGGAAGTTGAAGACATAGGCGGAATCGAATGTCGGAACGCCCCAGCCCAGCATATAGAAATCGGTTTCCCACTTTTCGATCAGCGGGAAGTGCAGCGAGCGGGTCTGCGACACCAGATTAGCCTCAATCCCGATGCGGCCCAACATGCCGACATAGGCCTGACAGATTGCCTCGTCGTTCAGATACCGGTCATTCGGGCAGTGCATATCTACCGAAAATCCTTCGGGGTAGATCGCGCTTACCAGTTCGGTCGCGCGGTCGTAATCGGGCGCACTGTAGGCGTTCATCTCTTCGGTCCAGCCGTTCACGAAGGGAGGCAGAGGTGCGGCCGAGGGCTGTGACTGACCGCGCATGACAACCTGCCGGATCGCGTCGCGGTCCAGCGCCAGCGCCATCGCTTCGCGGATCTCGGGGTGCGAGAACGGGTTGTCGTCAACATTGGACGACGCCAGCTTTTCCGAGGTCACATCATAGGCGAAAAAGATGTTGCGGTTTTCAGGGCCGGTCATGACCTTCACGCCATCGGTCTGCTCCAGACGCTGGATGTCCTGCACGGGCACGTCCTGCACCACATCGACTTCGCCCGACAGCAGGGCGGCAACGCGGGTCGCGGCTTCGGCGATCGGGGTATAGACAATCTCAGTCACTTGTGGCGCTTCGTCCCAGTGGTTCTCGAAGTAGCCCATGACTGTGCGCACTTCGGGATCGCGCGAGACCAGCGAATAGGGGCCGGTACCGTTGGCATTGCGCACGGCAAAGTTTTCCTCACCCGCGGCGAAGTTCTGCGGATTGACCACGTCATTGGCCTCGGCCCAGCCGCTGTCCATGATGAAAAAGTTCGTCAGGTTCTGGACATAGAGAGGTGATGGGCCTTCCATCTGCACGTGAACGGTATAGTCGTCCACGGCTGTGGCACCAGTAACCGCAGTGTGCAGCGCGCGGAAGCCGGAGCTTTCGTGGCGTACACGATCAAAAGAGAACACGACATCTTCGGCGGTAAATGCGCTGCCATCGTGGAATGTCACACCTTCGCGCAGCTTGATCACCCAGATGGACGGATCGTCTTCATGAATGCTCCACTCTGTCGCCAGACGTGACTGCAACGAGCCGTCGACATCACGGCGCACAAGCGTCTCGTAGATGTGGTGCAGCAGTGCGGAAGTCGGCCCTTCGTTCTGGCTGTGAGGGTCGAGTGTCAGGGCATCCGCAACGCGCGCCCAGCGCACAGTTTCGGCGCTGGCCGTTGTGGCGGACAGTGCAAGGGCAAGGGCCGAAGTGGCTAAGGCGGCGGTCACGCCAGCAGGTTTAAGATTTGCAAATAGGTCCATTTTTATCTCCCCGTTGTTTTTGTACAGTTTGCTTGTATGCCTATCCTAAAAAACAGATGGGCGCACTTCCAGCCCCATCGTAGCGTTAGCTGCGTCTGCGGCACAGTATTATTTGACGATAAGCGCTGCGGGATCAAGGCGATGGAGCAATTGCGACTTTACCTCCTTAAAGCCATGTTTTGAGTCTGTTTGTCATCTGGATATTTATAGGTTTTCCAGACACCGTTAACTGAAGCCATAATACCCGACCTGAGTCTATGATTCAGGGATGGGAAAATAGCTATCGCAACCCAAGCACATGCCATCCTGCGAAAAGCCGGAAGATGTGATGCTAAAGCTGCGGCAGGTTGAAGTTTGACAAGTGCGGGGAGAATTGGTTTCCGATGTTGTTCGACAATTCGGCGTCACCCTTCAAACCTGCTATCGGTGGCGCAAGGAGTGAGCCACGACGGGCGTGTCTTTCGCAAGACGAATATTCTTGATGAGTTCACGATGGACGCGCGGGCTCTCGGCAATGGACAAGCTGCTCAACGGCGATGCCTTCTATATATTGTGCGAAACCCAGCTCCTGATCGAGCGTTGGCGGCACCACTTGAACACAGTTTGACCGCACAGCGCCCTACGCTACCTTCTCCTGTACCGGAAAACATGATCCCGATCGAACAGAGGTCTACGACGCACCAACATTCAAATTGGATAACCCGATCGTGTCACTCCAGATCGACCTTGGCTTTGTCCAAGGTTCCAGCGCCTCATGGTAGAACACGGCCCCCTGCCCTGGCACAGGTCGTAGCCTCACAGGTCCCACCGTAGTAAACCGCCGCTTGTTCGCCAGAGCCCCGGATGATGGACAGAAACCGAACTTTGTATTGATTGTGTAGCAATTCAAAAGTGGGTTGATGGGCGTCAATGAAGACGGCTGGTGCATAAACTATGGAATTCCCGATAGCTCTAATTCTTGAAGGATATGCAGGCGGTCATCGGGTCTCCAGCCGAAAGTCATGAGTAGAAATTCGGATTTGAGCAATTGCAAAAATCCCCCAGCAAAAATGCTGGGGGCAAGCTGATGTTCCAAACTCCGGAATGCGCCAGAGGGCTCTTCCGGGTCCTCCTTCTGTTCTTTCACACCCTCGATTAGGCCGCCGCACTACGCTTAATGGCATACTCTGCCGAGATCATGTCAGCAGCTTTTTCACCGATCATAATCGACGCAGCATTGGTGTTCCCACTTACAATGTCAGGCATCACGCTGGCATCTGCCACACGCAGATTGGCGATACCCGCCACCTTCAGTTCGGGATTGACGACATCTCCGATCCGACATGTCGAGCAAAGATGATAAACCGTAACGGAGTAATGCAGCGCCATGTTTTCCAGAAGCGCATCACTGGGCCGATCCCCTTCGACATAGCCATGCTTCTTTGCCAGCACACGCGGCACATTCAGCGGTCCCGGCTTGATATCGCCCGGCCAATTCGCTGCAATGTCGAGGGCCTTGCGCATCACCGCTACCATCACCTTCAAGTCGTGGGGGTCAGTGAGATAATTCATCCGGATGATCGGCGACACCAGCGGATCGGAGCTTTCCAGAACGATTTCGCCCTTGCTGTGTGGCAGTACTGGGTTGGCAAGCAGGATCATGTTCTCCTGATCCGGTGCCAGCGTCTTTGCCGGATCGTCAAAGAAGGCATCCAAATCAATACGCAAGCGGTCGCCAAGCAGGCCAGCATCATAGCCACACGGGACATAGCCGATTTGCGCGTCATGGCTATGTGCATCCCCCAAACCGGTCGAGAAGAACGCCACCGCATCATATAGCGAGGAGGATACAAGGCTCTCGCCTGTCTCCATCCATTGGCCCACGCGGCGTTCGGCTTCGGCCTTGAGACCGGCGAGTTCGGGCGACATGGACGCATCATCCGCCGGATCAGCAGGCAGCGGACCTGCCGGGGCGCGCAAGGCGTCCGGACCTGCGGATACGCCAACCTCGGCGATGGGAATGCCGATTCCTGCCGCGGGAAAGAACAGCGGGCAATGCAGATGGTCTTTGAGGTTCTTCCCCACGCCGGGCAGTTCGTGGAGACATTCGATATCGACTGCCTCGATCTCGCGGCGAGGACCGATCCCCGACAGCATCAGAATCTGCGGAGAGCCAACAGCGCCTGCGCTCAGAATAACCTCGCGGTTTGCCGTAATCGTATGCAACACACCGTCACCGTCGCGGTATTCAACTCCTGTGGCCTTCAGGTTGGCCTCCTGTCCAGACAGGACCACACGGGTCACATGGGCATGCGGGATGATTGTCAGGTTGCTACGGCCCTCCGTCTCGCCCTGTAGAAAGGCGCGGTATGTGCTGGAGCGCATGCCGTTGCGGGTCGTCGTCTGGAACAGCGAAGACACGCCAGCCGGACCGCCCCGGTTACGCCCGTTGTAGTCGCCCGAAGGTATGCCGGTTGTCTCCGCCGCCTTAACAAAATCTCGTGAAGCCGGTATGACCGGCGAGCGGACCGAAACGCCTAAGGGGCCGCCGGTGCCATGGGCTTCGCTGTCGATAGATATCTCGTTACTTGGCGTAAGGTCCTCGCTTTTTATGAAGTACGGCAGCACATCATCATAGCTCCAGCCGGTGGCGCCTTGCGCCTCCCAATGATCAAAATCCCCCGGATGTCCGCGCACATAAGCCATATAGTTAAGCCCCGAGGATCCCCCCAGCATCTTGCCGCGCGGTACGGGCATCAGATTGTCGCGGAGGCCCAGCCCCGCGTTGCCCGGATCAGCGGTGAACATCCAGTCTGTCTGCGGATCAAGCTGCAACCCCGCGACTGCGGCGGGCATCATCTCGTGGTCCGGTGGGGGCCCTCCCGCCTCCACCAATGCAACGCGGCAGTCGGGGTCTTCGCTTAGACGTGTTGCGATCACCGCGCCGGCCGAACCACCACCGACAATAATAAAATCATATGTTTCAGACATGTATTCTACCCCTCCCAAGGTTTGCGTCCGCACCGCATCTTCCCGCGCTCAACTTATGTCTTACAAAAAAGAAATACGGACTACTTCATCCTGCGATGCTTGAGAACTTTCGACAACCTTTTTGGTATGCCCATATCGAGTGGTTCGGTCTGAAGTTTGGTGCATCATTGGCCGGCATCAACGATGTTGGACAGCATTTTCCTGAAGGATCTGCGGTTAAAGAGCTGACAACGCCAAACGAGCGACGAGCAATAGCGCTTCGTTCACCGCGGGATCAAGACATATCGCAACGCCAAACCGGTCGTCTTGTTCACTGCCCGGCAGTCGATACGCAGTATCGATGCGGAGGAGAAGCTGGGCGTCCGATGACGAGGGAACCAAAAAGCGGGCGCGTGGGTCGCGGACGCCATTGCCAGTGGTGTTGAGACCAGAAGAACATTGCTCGAGTCCTATCCGATACACTTGGCGTGTCCCGCAAGTTCCGCACCCTCGAAGTGAACGATGATTGCCGCCGCGAGACGCTGTGCCCCCTCTCGGCAGAGTTGGCTTTTACGAAATCACCTGCGTGCAACAGAGCGCCCACGCCAGCATCTCTGGAGCAACATGTGGCCCGTGAACTGGAGACGCATGTGCGGGTCTATGGCAAACTCTCATGCAGTGTCAGTGACAACGCAACGAAGTTCTCCAGCCGTGCAATCCTGGGATGGGCGAATGACAACGGCGGGAACTGGCACTACATCGCTCCGGGCAGTGAACGAGCAACTAAACAACGCGCAGTTCGACAGCCTCGACGACACCCGCAGGAAGCTGGTGCTTTGGTGCTATGATTATAACAGTGTTAGTCCGCACTCATCCCTTGGGACGCAACCAACCGCAGGAGCGCGTGAGCAATTTGAGGACTCCGCGCACGACGCGCTGCCCAAACTTACGATGCAAAATATGAAATCCGGGCCCGCGAACTCTCGTCCTGAAAGAGGAAGTCTTGGGGCGGAGGGAGCAGATCAACATCAAAGGAATGCTGCATAGAAAAGCCCGCGCCCTCAAAGGGCGCGGGTCATTGCTATACACGTCGAGAGGTCTCTACTCGGCGGGTGAAGCAATCCTGTTTGTTCCTTTGAAAGGATCTTCATAGCCGTACTCGCTCAAGTCGGCCACAGAGCGGTCGTGGTCCTTCCAATCCTGAATTTCCGCATCGCTGGCGCGCGGCGAAAAGAAACCGGTCCACGCATAGGCTATGCCGATGACCGGCGTGAGCCAGCATGCAAAAGCCAGCGGAATGTAGAGCAGGTTTTCGAAATTCCCGTCGACAACACCAAGGCCTAGTGCCGATATGACAAAGGCACCACCGGCGTTCCAAGGGATCAGTGGCGACATCAGGGTCCCGCCTTCTTCAATTGCGCGGCTAAGGTTCAGGGTAGAGTAGCCCATCCCGCGGTAGACCGGCGAATACATCCGACCCGGCAATGCGATGGAAAGATAGGGATCGCCCGCCACCAGATTGGTCGCGGTGGATGTGGCGATTGCCGCGGTCTGTACGCCTGCAAATGAATGAACCTTTGACAGAATTTTGGCGATGATCGCCTGCAAACACCCCGTACGCTCCAGCGCACCCCCGAAACCGAGGGCAATCAGGATCAGGGAGATTGTCCACATCATCGACTGAATGCCGCCGCGATTCAGCAGGCTGTCGATCTCGGCGATGCCGGTGTCGATCGAATATCCGCCGTTGGCATAGCCAAAAACGTCATGCAGTGAAGCACCCTGCACCAACATCGCGGTGAGGGCACCCGCCACCACGCCCGCGAACAGCGAGGGGATCGGCGGCTTTTTCATGATCGCCAGAACGATCACGATCAGCGCAGGGGCCAAAAGCCATGGCGAAATCGCAAAGTTATCGTTCAGCGCCGTCGTAATGCTGTCGATCCGTTCAAAGGATGTACCGTTGGAATCGATCAGGCTGTACCCCGCCCAGATATAAATGCCCAATGCGATCAGCATCGCAGGCACCGTCGTGGGCATCATGTTCTTGATATGATCGAAAAGATCGACTCCGGTCACCGCAGGCGACAGGTTTGTGGTATCCGAAAGCGGCGAAATCTTGTCGCCGAAAAACGCACCCGAGACGACAGCGCCTGCGGTCCAGTATACGGGTACGTCAAAACCCGCACCAATCCCCATAAGCGCCAGACCGATGGTCCCTACGGTGCCCCATGACGTGCCCAGCGAGACAGAGACGACCGCACACATGATCATGGATGCCGCGAGAAAAATCTCGGGCGAGAGGACCTTCAGCCCGTAATAAATCAGGGACGGCACAGTGCCGGAGGCAATCCATACGCCGATAATCATCCCAACAACGATCAGGACGGACACGGAGGGCAACGAAACATTGATCACGCGGAAAACACCGGTTTCCATATTGCCCCAGTCATGGCCCAGATAGGTTCCAACCAATGCGGTGATCGCGAGGCCAATCGCCAGCGGAATATGTGGTGTGAAATCGCCGAAATAAAACAGCTGTACGCCCAGCACAAGAAGCGTCAGCACCACAGGTACCAGCGCCAGTCCGAAAGAGGGCTTTCTCGGTTGGATATCATCGGATGACATGGATCGTCTCCTTTGTAAGTTCAGGTTTGGTGTGTGCGGTGACACTCGACAGCAGCCGTCGCACACATCGATCTGTTTTCCGGCTACATTATGATGTCGTAGCCAGAAGGCTCGCGTTGCCGCCAGCCGCCGTAGTGTCGATGCAGAGGTGCCGCTCGAGCACATAGCGCGAGGGTGCGATGCTTTCAGTCACAAGAGGCAATATAGCGCCTTCACGTTCAGACAATGCAACGCGCAGGCTGCGTGTCCAGTCGGACGCACCTGCAGCCGCCACAACAGCGAACCCTTCGAGGTCAACCAGAATTTCAGGGTCCAGCGTTCCGTCAAGAGCCACCAGCGGCGCGCCTGCCGCGATCAACGCACCCGCCATCGAAGTCGCCGCACCCGGCACGACAATCAATGCACCACAGCCCGCACCAATCGCCTGAATGGCCTGCGCCACGGCAACCTCGGGGGTTGGACCAAGACAAAGAGCCAAACCGCGCGGATACATCCGAAGCCGGTTACTCTCGCCCGTGGGCCCCGGCAAAGTCTGGGGTGTTGTGTCAAAAGCCGCCGTTTCGGCAAGCGCCTTGCGTACCACCCCTGTCCGGCCCGTCAATGCGGCCCTTACCACCGACACGCGATCTGCGCGCGCGGACCAGTTGCGGGAGTCGATTTTCTCTATCGCGGCGTCAATTGCACTGCGCGGGACATCAACGCCGAGCGGCACCGTCGGCGCGTCCGGCTTGCCCACGCGGCGGAACCGCGCGAGGTAGTGTGGCCCGCCCGCCTTCGGTCCGGTCCCCGACAGCCCTTCCCCACCAAAAGGCTGGCTGCCGACGATTGCACCGATCTGGTTGCGGTTCACATAAGCGTTGCCGACCTGAATACGCTCGACAACCGGGTCGAGC